>Ga0116149_1001465_pt1 | contig 28420 bp, 20 predicted proteins | sample AD_UKC057_MetaG_FD_89787 | JGI IMG/M metagenome (GOLD analysis project Ga0116149, IMG submission 89787) | Active sludge microbial communities of municipal wastewater-treating anaerobic digesters from USA - AD_UKC057_MetaG | ecosystem: Engineered > Bioreactor > Anaerobic > Digestate | place: USA...
AGGCATATGACGAGCGCCTGCACGCCAGGAAGAACGAGCACCAGGAGGTACCGCCCGGGGAGTGACCTGCAGGAGGCGCCATGGCCAGACCGGCGGAATCGGCGCACGAAGCACCCTGCCATCAGCAGTGGCAGAGCCCTGCGCTGGCGGGGCTCGAACTCTTCACCCTGGACCGGCGCCGGGTTGAAATCCTCGAGAGCGGCACCGCCAATCTGGATGCCGGTCCCGATTTTCTCGCTGCCCTGCTCCGCATCGACGGCGAACTGGTGCGCGGCGATGTGGAGATCCACACCCGCGCCCGCGACTGGTATCTCCACCACCACGACAGCGATCCCCGCTACAACAGCGTCATCCTGCATGTCGTTTTCCGCCCCTGCCCGGCGGGATTCGCTGCCCGCCGCGAGGATGGCGCCGCCATCCCCACCCTCGTCCTTGAACCCCTTCCGGCCGTACCGGAGGAGGGGCCCCTGGCGGCCGCCTCCACGACGCCATCCGTCTGTCCCCTTGCCGGCGCTCCCCCAAATCAGATCCTCGGCTTGCTCGATCGGGCGGGCATGGAGCGGCTGGAGATGCACGCCGCCCGTTTCCTGGAGATGCGGGAGGGCGCGGGCTGGGAGGAGATCCTCCACACCGGCCTCTTCGATGCCCTCGGGTACGGCAAAAACCAGCCTCCTTTCCGGCTGTTGGCCCGGCTGGTACCCGCCGCCGTGATCCATGCCGTGACCGCAGAGCTGGACGAGCAGGAAGCCGCCTTTTGCACCGAGGCGCTCCTTCTCGGCGCCGCGGGCCTGCTGCCCCCGCCGACGCCCGTGCGCGTGGGAGCGGGGGGTGACGCTTCCGCCGGGGAGGATCCGGAGGAGCCCCTGGTCCACGTGCGCCGGCTGCAGGCCTGCTGGCGCGAGGCCGGGCGGGCGCTGCATCTCGAGCCCATGCCGGCCGGATCCTGGCAGTTCTTCCGGCTGCGCCCCTGCAATTTTCCCACCCGCCGGATCGCGGCGGCGGCCAGGCTGCTGGCCCGCTGCCGCCGGCGGGGCATGCTGCCCGGGCTGGTCGCCATCGGCCGCATTGCCCGGAGCGACCTGACAGCGGCCCTCCTCGCCCTCGATCAGTATGCGATGGTCGAGGTCGACGGATACTGGGCTCATCATTACGACCTGGCGGCGCACCCCTCGCCGCCGCTGCGCCGCCGGCGGGTGCGGCTGGTGGGGCGCGGCCGCAGCCGTGAAATCGCCGTCAACGTTTTTCTGCCGGCGCTGCTCGCCTTTGCGCGGGAGAGCGAGGACGGCCGCCTCTCGGCGGCGGTGCGGGCGCTCTATCTCGCCTGTCCGCGGCTGCCGGAAAATGATCTCACCCGCCGGATGCGCCGCAAACTCTGCGGCGCTCTCTCCGCGGAGCACGTTCCCGCTGCGGGCGCCGCCCGGCAGCAGGGGTTGATCCAACTCGCCGGGACGCGCTGCCGCCGCGGGGAGTGCGGGTTATGCCTCGCCTTCTCTTCACCGGAAACGATGCCGGAGATGATGGCGGAGCCGCCTCCCCGGCCATGATCCACACCGGCCGCCGCCTTAAAGGTATCCTTTTTATTGACTTTTGGACAATTTATAAGTAAATTAACAGGTTTTCAAGTAAACGTTTCCCGACAGTCAGGCCGGCGGCGGCCAGAAGGCAGAGTGATGAGCGAGGCAGGAATTTCCTCAGCGCATGAACCGGAGCGGCCCGTGGAGGTGGAGGCCGGCACACTCTACCTGGTCAGCACGCCGATCGGCCATCTCCGCGATATCAGCCTGCGCGCCCTCGATATCCTCAGCCAGGTCGACCTCATCGCTGCGGAGGATACACGCACAAGCAGGGTTCTCCTGCAGCATTACCGGATTCAGACGCCCCTCACCAGCTATCACGATCACAACGAGCAGCGGGTGGCCCCCGTGCTGGTGCACAAGCTGCAGGAGGGCAGGAGTCTGGCCCTGATCACCGATGCCGGCACACCGGGCATTTCCGATCCCGGCTTTTATCTGGTGCGCGCCGTGCTGCAGGCCGGTCTCAGGGTTGTCGCCATCCCCGGCGCCACGGCTTTTGTCCCGGCCCTGGTCGCTTCGGGTCTGCCCGCCGAGCGCTTTGTTTTTGAGGGCTTTCTCCCCCACAAAAAGGGCCGGCAGACGCGGCTAAAGCTGCTCCAAGATGAAACGCGCACCATAATATTGTACGAGTCTCCGCTGCGGCTCGAGCGTCTTCTCCGTGAACTCTTTGACCACCTTGGCGACCGTCCCACGGCCATCGCCCGGGAGATCAGCAAGAAATTTGAGGAGATCAGACGCGGCACGCTCTCCGAGCTGATCGCCGGCGCGGAGCAGATGGTCAAAAAGGGTGAGTTCGTCCTCATCGTAGCGGGGCGCTCACGCAACGCAAAGGAAGCGAGTGAATAACAGACCATGAAAATAGAACTGATTCCTCCCGCAGTCAAGAACGGCTTCAAGCGGATACTCCAGCCGCTCATCGCCCGGCTGGTGCGCCTGCATCTCAATCCCAACTGGTTCACCACACTCTCCTTTTTTATTATTATCCTCTCGGCCGTCGCCTTTTCACGCGGCTCGCTGCGCTGGGGCGCCTTTCTGCTCCTGCTGGGCGGGCTGCTGGACATGGTTGACGGGGCGGTGGCCCGGGCCTCCAATCGTGTCACCCGTTTCGGGGCGCTCTACGATTCGGTCCTGGACCGCTACGCCGAGATCGCCGTCTTTTTCGGCATCGCTTACTATTTTGTCCACAAGATCGGCGAGGGGAGTGAGCATGCCCACATCATCAGCATGGTGGTCTTTCTCGCCATGGCCGGGTCTCTGATGGTCAGCTATGTTCGTGCACGCGCCGAGGGGCTTGACTTTGAGTGCAGGGTCGGCTTTCTGCAGCGCCCGGAACGTCTCGTCCTCATCAGCCTGGGAGCACTGCTCAATGACAGCTGGCTGATTGTGGCTTTGATCGTGATCGCTTTTTTTGCCAATCTCACGGCTTTGCAAAGGCTTGTTCATATCTGGAGATCGGAAAAGGCCGCCAAATGGAATAATCTGCCTCCCGATATTCCGCATGAATAGGCAAACCAACAAGATGAAGGAGTGACAAGGTCATGGAAAAAGGAGTAACGATAGAGAAAGCTGAGGGGAAACTCGGTGTTATGCTCGTCGGTCTGGGCGCGGTAGCGACCACGGTCGTAGCCGGAGTGGAACTGGTGCGCAAGGGACTGGCCAAGCCGATCGGATCGCTCACCCAGATGAGCACCATCCGCCTCGGCAAGCGCACGGACAACCGCTTCCCCAAGATCAAGGATTTTGTCCCCCTCGCCGATCTGAATGATATCGTTTTCGCCGCCTGGGATATTTTCGCCGACAGCGCCTACGATGCGGCGCTTTCGGCCGGCGTACTCACTACCGAGGACATAGAAAAGATCCGTCCAGAGCTGCAGGCGATCAAGCCGATGAAGGCGGTCTTTAACGACTATTATGTCAAACGCCTGCATGGCACCCACGTCAAGAGCGGCAAGAACAAGATGGATCTGGCCGACCAGCTCAAGCAGGATATCGCTGATTTCAAGAAAGAGCATAATCTCTCCCGCGTCGTGGTGGTCTGGTGCGCCAGCACCGAGATTTATCAGGAACACGATCCGGTCTACGATTCGGTGGAGGCCCTGGAAAAGGCGATGCGCGAGGATCATATCGCGATTCCGCCGAGCATGATCTACGCCTATGCGGCCATCACCTCGGGAATCCCCTTTGCCAACGGCGCCCCCAACATCACCATTGACATCCCCGCCATGACCGAGCTGGCCAAGCGTCACAACGTGGCCATCTGCGGCAAGGACTTCAAGTCCGGCCAGACCTTCATGAAGACCCTGATCGCCCCCGGTCTCAAGGCCAAGCAGCTCGGTGTCTCCGGCTGGTTCTCCACCAACATCCTTGGCAACCGCGACGGCGAGGTGCTCGACGATCCCGAATCCTTCAAGAGCAAGGAGGTCTCCAAGCTCTCCGTCCTGGATACCATTTTCCAGCCCGAGTTCAATCCGGATCTCTATGCCAACGTCTATCACAAGGTGCGCATCAACTATTACCCCCCGCGCGGTGACAACAAGGAGAGCTGGGACAACATCGATATCTTCGGCTGGCTCGGCTATCCCATGCAGATCAAGGTCAATTTCCTCTGCCGCGACAGCATTCTGGCCGCGCCGATCGCTCTTGATCTGGCCCTCCTGCTCGATCTGGCCCAGCGCTCGCATATGAAGGGGATCCAGGAGTGGCTCTCGTTCTTTTTCAAGAGTCCCATGACCGCGCCCGGTCTCTATCCGGAGCATGATGTCTTTATTCAGCTGATGAAACTCAAGAACACCCTGCGCCATCTGCGCGGTGAAGAGCTGATCACGCATCTGGGATTGGAATACTACGACTGACATCCTCCGTCGATCCGGAACCGGCCGCTCCCCGCTGTGAAGCGGGGAGCGGATGCCGGGCCTCCGGGGCGGTGCTGGCCCTATTAAAGGTAGACAAGCGCGTTTGAAGAATACGACCCCCATAGCGACTTTTCTCAAGACCTCCCTGCCGGCGGTGATCGATCTCTCCTCCCAGACTCTGATGTGGACGGTTGAGGCGATCTTCATCGGCCGCCTGAGCGCGGAAGCCTTTGCCGGGGTCGGTATGGCGATCCAGATCATCGTGGTCTTTCTCTCCCTGCTGCTGACCTTCATCATGGGCGCCAGCATCATCATGAACCGCCACCTGGGCGCGCGCGATTTCTGGCAGGCCAATCATATCTTCGGCCAGGCGATGATGATCGGCATCGTCATGTCCTTCCTCTTCGCCCTGATCTGGTATTCCGGGGCGATCCACATTTTCAAACTGATCGAGGAGGGAGAAGGGGCTCTGGCCCAGAATGCAGGAGTGACCTATCTGCGCACCCTGGCCCTCTTCGCTCCGCTGCTCATCACCAATTTCATCGCCGTGGGGATCATCCGTTCCACCGGCGATACGCGCCACTCGATGATGGTCAATGTTCTGATCAACAGCGTCAATCTGGCCCTCTGCCCGACCCTGATCTTCGGCTGGTTCGGCCTGCCGCGGCTGGAGGTGCAGGGCGCCGCTCTCGCTGTGGGCATCGCCCACAGCATCGGTTTTTTCGTCACCTTTTATCTGCTGCGCCGCCACAAGGTCTCGATCTTTCTCTCGTTCCGCGAGCTGGCCAAACCCAACTGGCAAAGCTTCAAGCTGCTCTTTAAATCGGGCTGGCCGACCACTGTGGAGCAGCTGACCTGGGCTCTGGGGCAGCTGGTGGTGACCGGCTATACCGCCAAGATCGGGGTCGTCGTACTCTCCACGCAGACCCTCTTTGTGCGCATCCAGTCGGTGCTCTCGATGGTCTACATGGGTTTCAGTCTGGCGGCGATGGCCACGATGGGCAAGAATCTGGGCGCCGAGGACAGCACCCTCGCCTACCGCATGGCGCGCACTGCGCACCGGGTGATGGGGGTTTTTGTTGTGATCATCGTCGCGGTGATGATCCTCTTCTCGCGGACGCTGATCAGCATCTTTACAACCGATCCGGCGGTGATGGAACTGGGCCGGCTGGCGATCATCTTTTTCGCGGCGGCGCAGATCCCCAAAGCGCTCAACAATGTCATCTCGGGCAACCTGCGCGGCGTCGGCGACCTCAGCTGGCTGATGTGGCTCACCGTCGTCTTTGTCGCTATCTTTGAGATCAGCTTTAACTGGATCTCCGCCTTTGTTCTGGGCTGGGGTCTGTTCGGCGTCTGGGGCATCCAGTGTCTCGATGAGACCATCCGTTTCGGGCTCAACTATATCCGCTTCGCCACCGGCAGCTGGCGCAGGGAGGCGGCGTGAATCCGCAGACAGGCGCGGGATTGCTGATTACCTTCGAGGGGGTGGACGGTTCCGGCAAATCAACCCAGGCGGCCCTTTTCGCCGGGCGCCTTGAACAGGAGGGGGTGCCCCTGCTCGCCCTGCGCGATCCGGGCGCCAATGCCATTTCGGAGCGCATCCGCGCGCTTTTACTCGACCGCGCGCTCGCCGAGATGTCGCCCTGGAGCGAACTGCTGCTCTATGAAGCGGCGCGGGCGCAGATGACCGGGCAGCAGATCATTCCGGCCCTGGCGGAGGGCAGGATGGTGGTCTGCGACCGCTACTACGATTCGACCACCGCCTATCAGGGCTACGGGCGGCAGCTGGATCTCGAGCTGGTGCAGCAGGCCAACCGGATCGGTTCGTACGGCCTGGTGCCCGATGTCACCTTTCTCATCGATGTCGAGATGGAGGTGGTCCGCCGCCGCCTCTCCGCGCGCGCCTCAGCGGCGGACCGCATGGAAGCCGCGGGGCTCGATTTTCAGGACCGGGTGCGCCAGGGCTATCTGCAGCTGGCCGCCGCTGCACCCGAACGGGTCTATCTCATTCCGGGAAACCGCCCGATAGAGCAGATCCAGAGCCATATCTGGCATTTATTCATTAACAGATTCCAGCGGCATTTGAACCGCCCTGGAGAGGAGAATGCATGAAACCAAGTCGTCTTCTGCTTTGGGTATTGCTGGCGCTGCTGCCCGTTTTTCCCCTCAGCGCCCAGGTCGCTGATGCCGCCGCAGAGGCGAAGCAGGATCCCTATTACCAGGCGATGAAAAATATCCGGCTTTTCGGCCAGATCTACCAGGAGATCAACGACCGCTACATCCAGGAGATCGACCCCGAGAAATTCATCCGCGCCGGCATCAACGGCATGCTCGACCGCCTCGACCCCTACACCGTCTTTCTCGAAGAGGATGGCAAGGATGAGCTCGAGATCATCACCCGCGGCAAGTATTTCGGCGTAGGGATGCGCATCCAGATCCGCAACGGCTGGGCGACGGTCGGTGAGCAGCCCTTTCCGGAGAGCCCCGCCGCGCGCGCGGGCATCCGTGAGGGGGACCAGATCATCGAGATCGACGGCAAGAGCACCCGGGGGATGAAGCTTTCGGAGACGGCTCACAGCCTGCGCGGCACCGAGAAGGGGAGCGAAGTGGTGGTCAAGATCCGCCGCGTCGGCGAGGAACAGCCGCTCAGTTTCACCCTTATCCGCGACGAGATCAAGGTGACCGACATCCAGTACAGCGGCCTGGTCGCGCCGGGGATCGGGCTGATCAAACTGAGCAGCTTTAACCGCAGTGCGGGCGATCAGATTCGCGACGAGGTGCAGAGACTGAAGGATCAGGGGCTGGAGGGGTTGATCCTCGACCTGCGCAGCAATCCGGGCGGATTGCTCGAGGCGGCCGTCACCGTGTCCGAGAATTTTATCGCCCGCGGCGACATGATCGTCTTCACCGAAGGCCGCGGGGAATACCGCCGCCAGGAGCACCGCGCGCGCAAGGAGCCGATCCTGGGCAGCCTGCCCCTCGTGGTTCTCGTCGACGGCTACAGTGCCTCTTCCGCAGAGATCGTCGCCGGCGCCATTCAGGACCTCGACCGCGGCGTGCTGATCGGCAGCCCCACTTTCGGCAAGGGGCTGGTGCAGACGGTCATTCCGCTCGACCGCCAGGGCGACACCCAGCTCAAGATCACGACCATGCAGTATTTCACTCCGAGCGGCCGCAACATCCAGAAACCGGAGGTCTTTAATTACGGCCCGCAGTCGGTCTATCTGAACGGCACCACGGACGAGAGCGTGGAAGAGGAGGAAATGCTGGACGAGCCGGTGGAGGGCGAGGAGGAGGGCGGCCCCGATGCTTCGAGCGCGGCCCCGCTGGAGAAGAAACCGGAGCCTCCGGCTAAAACTTTTCTCACCCGCAACCAGCGCACGGTGCTCGGGGGCGGCGGCTTGAAACCCGATATCGAGATCAGCCAGGAGCCGATGAGCCGGTATGAGCTGGAACTGCTGCGGCGCTCGATGTTCTTCAATTTCAGCCTCGATTACGCCGCGGCTCATCCGGAGCTGCAGAGCGACTTTGAGGTCGATGACGCCCTGCTCGAGGAGTTTAACGTTTTTGTGCAGCAGAAGAAATTCGATTACAAGCCGGAGGGCTATGCCGATCTGGAAAAGCTCGAAAAAAGCGCCCGGACGAAGGGCTATCTGCCCCAAATCGCGAAGCACCTCGAGGCCGTCAAGGCGGAGTTTGAGGCGGTGAAGGAGCGGGACCGCCTCACGGCGAAGGAGGATCTCAGGCTGGCCCTGAAGACCGAGATCGCCGGCAAACTTTTCGGCCGCGACCACTATTACCGGACCCTGTTTGCCGCCGATTCCTGCGTGACCAGGGGCATCGCCGTGCTGCGGAATCCGGAAGAGTACAACAGGCTTTTAGGCAACACCAAAAAATAACCCAACCAATCACCATGGTACTTCAGGAGGCTTGAATGTCCAAAACCAAATATGTCTATTCCTTCGGCGGCGGCAAGGCCGAGGGAACGGCGAAGATGAAGGAACTGCTGGGCGGCAAGGGTGCCAACCTGGCTGAGATGGCCAATCTCGGCATCCCGGTTCCCGCCGGCTTTACCATCACCACCGAGATGTGCACCTATTACTATGCCAATGGCAAGAAGAATCCGCCCGAACTGGTGAAGGATGTCGATGCCGCGCTGGCAAATGTTGAAAAGATCATGAGCGCCCGCTTCGGCGATGTCGAGAACCCCCTTCTCCTTTCGGTCCGCTCCGGCGCCCGCAGCTCCATGCCGGGCATGATGGAGACCGTCCTCAATGTCGGTCTGACCAGCAAGACCATCAAGGGGTTGATCAAAAAGACCGGCAACGAGCGTTTCGCCTATGACGCTTATCGCCGCCTCATCATGATGTACTCCGATGTGGTGATGGAAAAGGCCGCCGGCATCGAGCCGGCCGAGGGCAAGGGCATCCGCCATCAGCTCGAGCACATCATGGCCAAACTGAAAAAGGCCAAGGGCTATGACTCCGATACCGACATGACCGCCGCAGACCTCAAGAAACTGGTCGAGGAGTTCAAGGCCAAGATCAAAGAGGTGCTGGGCAAGTCCTTTCCCGATGATGCCCGCAAGCAGCTCTGGGGCGGCATCAACGCGGTCTTCCAGTCCTGGAACGGCCGCCGCGCTATCTCTTACCGCCGCATCGAGGGCATTCCCGATGAATGGGGCACCGCCGTCAACGTTCAGGCGATGGTCTTCGGCAACATGGGCGACACCTCCGCCACCGGCGTGGCCTTCACCCGCAACCCGGCCACCGGCGAGAACAAGTTCTACGGCGAGTGGCTGATCAACGCCCAGGGCGAGGACGTCGTCGCCGGCATCCGCACCCCGGCGCCTTTGAACGAGGCGACCAAGAACGAGCAGAACAAGCATATGGCCTCCCTTCAGAAAGCCATGGCCAAGACCTACACCCAGCTTGACAAGATCCGCCTCGGACTCGAGGGTCATTTCAAGGACATGCTCGACATCGAGTTCACCATTCAGGAAGGCAAGCTCTGGATGCTGCAGTGCCGCGTCGGCAAGCGCACCGGCACCGCCGCCCTCAACATGGCCATGGACATGCTCAAAGAGAAGCTGATCGACGAAAAGACCGCGGTCATGCGCCTGGCTCCGGCCCAGCTCGACGAACTGCTTCATCCTATCGTCGATCCCGCGGCCGAGAAGAAGGTTGCTCCGATCGCCAAGGGTCTGCCTGCGGGTCCCGGCGGCGCCACCGGCCAGATCGTCTTCACTGCGGCGGATGCCGTGGCGTGGGCGAAAGCGGGCAAGAAGGTCCTGCTGGTCCGCGAAGAGACCAACCCTGAAGACGTTGAAGGCATGCGCGCGGCCGAGGGCATCCTCACCGGACGCGGCGGTATGACCTCCCACGCCGCTCTCGTCGCCCGCGGCTGGGGTAAATGCTGCATCGTCGGCTGCTCCGCACTCCACATCGAGACCGCCAAAAAGCTTCTCAAGATCGACGGCAAGGAGTACAAGGAAGGTGACTGGTTCACCCTCAACGGCACACGCGGCCACGTCTATCCCGGCCAGCTGGCGATGATGAGCGCTGCCGAGAACCCCCGCTTTCTCAAATTCATGAAGCTGGTGGACAAGAACCGCCGCATGAAGGTGCGCACCAACGCGGATACCCCTGAAGACGCCAAAAAGGCCCTCGAATTCGGCGCCCAGGGCATCGGCCTCTTCCGCACCGAGCACATGTTCTACGGCAAGAATTCGGAAAAGCCCCTCTTTGCCCTGCGCAAGATGATCATCTCCAAGACCGAGACCGAGCGCCGCAAGGCGGTCGATGAGCTCTTCCCCTATGTCAAGAAGAGCATCAAGGAGACCATGGAAGTGATGAACGGCCTGCCCGTCACCATCCGCCTGCTCGATCCGCCGCTCCATGAGTTTGTGCCCCAGGAGGACAACAAGCGCACCGAGCTGGCCAAGGCGCTGGGCATCGACAAGGCCGAGTTCGTCAAACGTGTCGAGGCGCTGCACGAGACCAACCCGATGATGGGCCACCGCGGCGTCCGCCTCGGCGTCACCTTCCCGGAGATCACCGAGATGCAGATCCGCGCCATTCTCGAGGCCACCGTCGAGCTGATCAAGTCCGGCATCAAGGTGCTGCCCGAGATCATGGTCCCGGTGGTGTGCCACGAGCGTGAGCTGATCGACCAGAAGGTGATCGTGGAAAAGGTCTACAAGGAGGTCTGCGCCAAATACAAGGTCAAGGCCATCCAGTACATGTATGGCACCATGATCGAGATCCCGCGCGCGGCCCTGCAGGCCGGCAAGATCGCCGGCACGGCCGAGTTCTTCTCATTCGGCACCAACGATCTGACCCAGATGGGTTTCGGCTTCTCCCGCGACGATATCGGCGGCTTTGTCCCCGACTATGTCGAGAAGAGAATTCTGCCGGCAGATCCCTTCAACATCCTGGATCAGGAGGGTATCGGCGAGCTGATTGAGATCGGCATCGAGCGCGGCCGCAAAGCCCACCCGGGCCTCAAGGTCGGCATCTGCGGCGAACACGGCGGCGAGCCCGCTTCGGTGGAGTTCTGCCACCGCGTGGGCATGGATTATGTCTCCTGCTCGCCCTATCGCGTACCCATCGCCCGTCTGGCTGCGGCCCAGGCGACCATCCGCGAAAAGAAGTAAATCAGCTGTAAACCGTAACCAGCCCCGGGGCCCCCAAGGCCCCGGGGTTTTTTGTCGTCCCTTTGAGCACGCCCCAAAAGCGGTCTCTCACAGAGGCACGGAGACACGAAGAGAACAAAGACAAAAGTTGTTGAATAATTTATATTTTGGGGCAACAGTGCGGGGCTTTGCGCCTCTGCGCGAGATTGTTTTTCTTTGTGTCTCTGTGCCTTTGTGAGAGCATGTTTTGTTTTCAGGTTATTATTAATAAAGGTTTTGGCGGAGCAGTGCGGGGCTTTGCGCCTCTGCGCGAGATTGTTTTTCTTTGTGCCTCTGTGCCTTTGTGAGAGATTATTTTTTTTGTGCCCTGGTGAGAAATACCCAAAGCCATGCCCAAACGACTGCGCATATTCTGCGATTTTGACGGCACCATCGCCAAACGCGATGTCGGTAACCTCGTCTTTTGTCATTTCGGCAGCGAGAGCCACTGGTGGGGGCTGGTGGAGCTGTGGCGGCAGGGCCGGCTGGAGGGTCGTGAGATGTGGGGCCGGCAGGCCGAGGTTATGCGTTTGACCGAGGCCGAACTGGATGCCTTCGTCGCCCCCCTGGCCATCGACGACTCTTTTGCGGCGCTGGCCGGTTTCGCGCAGGTGAACCGCATCCCCCTCACCATCGTCAGCGACGGCATGGATGCCTATATCGCCCGCATCCTGACCGCGCACGGATTCGGCGATCTCCCCTTGCGCAGCAACAGAATGGTCCTGGCGCCCGGCGGCGCCGTCCGGGTTGAATTCCCCTGGCATGGTCAGGGCTGCGGCCGGTGCGCCAACTGCAAGGGGCTGCATGTGCGCCGGGAACGCCGGCCGGGCGAAACCACGGTCTATATCGGCGACGGCCTCTCCGATGTCTGCGGCGCCCGGGAGGCCGATATCGTCTTCGCCAAAAAGCAGCTCCTGGAGTGGTGCAGGGAGAACAACCGCGAGCACATCCCCTTCACCTCGTTTGCGACCATCCATGACCATCTGCGCGTGCTGCTGGAGCGATAAAGGGAGCGCTGCGGCGATTTCTTCCCCCTAAAGTTGTTGACTTGAACGGGGCGATTTTGTATGTTTTCTGAGGAAAGGAGATTGCAGTGGAAATACAGTTCTTCGGCGGCGCGCGTTCGGTGACCGGAACCATGCACGTTCTGATTGTGCGGGGAAAGAAAATCCTCCTTGACTGCGGACTCTATCAGGGGAAGCGCGATGAGGCCTTTGAGCGCAACCGGCAGCTCCCCTTTGATGCGGCGAGCATAGATGCCATGGTGCTCTCACACGCCCATATCGACCACAGCGGGAATATCCCCCAGCTGGTCAAGCTTGGATTTACCGGGAATATCGCCTGCACCCACGCCACGCGCGATCTCTGCAGCATCATGCTGCAGGATTCGGGCTATATCCAGGAGAAAGACGCCGAGTATGTCAACAAACGGCGGGCTCGCAAGGGGGAAAAACCTGTTGAACCCCTCTACACCGCGCGCGACGCCGTCAAGGCGATGAACCAGTTCTTCAGCGTCGGTTACGAGCGCAAGGTGCAGATTGCCGACGGGGTCTCGGTCACCTTTTACGACGCCGGCCATATTCTCGGTGCGGCGGTCTCTGTTCTGGACATCAACGATGACGGCAGGCCGATCCGCCTGGTTTTCAGCGGCGATCTGGGGCGGCCCGGCCAGCCCATACTGCGGGATCCGGCCATCCTCACGCAAGCGGACATCCTCTTCACAGAGAGCACCTATGGCGGCCGCTTCCATGATGACTTTTCCACCCTCAACCAGAAACTGGCGCAGGTGGTCAATGAGACCGTCAAACGCGGCGGCAAGATCATCGTCCCGGCCTTTTCGGTCGGCCGCACCCAGGAGATCGTCTACGCCCTCCACCAGCTCACCCTCTCCGGCGAGATCCCGGCGCTGCCGATCTTTGTCGACTCGCCGCTCTCTCTCAACGCCACCGAGGTCTTCCGCGCCCATCCCGAATGCTATGATGAGGAGACCGCGGACTTTTTGGAGAGCAACGACGATGTCTTCGGCTGGAACCGGCTCCGCTATATCCGGACGGCTGATGAGTCCAAAAAGATCAATGAGATCAAATCCCCCTGCATCATCATCTCCGCTTCGGGGATGTGCGAAGCCGGCCGGATTCAGCACCACCTGCGCAACAACATCGAGGATGAGCGCAACACCATCCTGGTGGTCGGTTTCATGGCGGAGAACACCCTCGGCAGGCGGCTGGTCGAACGCGAGCCGACGGTCAAGATCTTCGGGGACGAGTTCACCCTGGCCGCCCGGGTGGTCAAGCTGAACGCCTTCAGCGCCCATGCCGATCAGGACGAGCTGGTCTCATGGATCAGCCACTTCAACCGTGAACAGCTGCAGCATCTCTACATCCTGCACGGGGAGTACGATCAGTCTCAGGCCCTGGCGCATGCGCTTGGTGGACTCGGCCTCAACGAGATTGCCATCCCCGAACGGGGTGAGTGGGCCGAGGTTTAGGCGGAAATGAAAAGGCCCGGCGTCTCATCGACTCGCCGGGCCTGAACTGCGGCCCCCGCCCGGACAGCAAGAGGGGGAGGGCCGGATGTTTTCGCGCTATTTTTCGAGGATATTTTTATAGACCTGGGCGTGCGCCGGATCGATGACCATCAGGGTGCGCAGGGGCGATTTGTCCAGGGCGCGGCGGAATACCTCCACCATCTCGATATAATGGGCGTTCAGGAACATCTTGGCGTATTCATTTTCAGGGTCCTTGGAGATGATGGTGTCGAGCATCTCCACCGCCTTGCTGATAAACTGGCGCGCCTTGGCGTTATCCTCTTTGACCAGCGAGAGGCCGTAAAAATAATAGTCCACCATCTCCCGGAAAGGAACATGCTGATCACTGGTTAGATAGGTGATCTGTTCCACCCTTCGATCCCATCCCTCAATGTACCGGCCCAGACCGAATTTAGCCTGTTCTGCGATTGTCTTCGCTTTCTGAAAGTATTCCGTGCCGCCAAGACTCGACCATTTATCGAATTCCATGCCCAGGAAGATGTAAACGAAGTAATCGAGCATGATGGTGAAGGAGTTGAGCGTGCTTTCATCGTGATTGAGCATGTCGGTGCTCTGATAGGCGAAACGCCAGCGCTTGTCGCTGAGCTGCATGTCGTAGCGGTTGCTCATGACGATCTGCCCGCGGTAGCGCTCCTCGGCGCTGGAGCTCATATCCTCGAGGATGATCTGGATGTCGAGATAGAGCATGGTGTTCCAGGGATCGTTGGTCCAGGAATAGGCGTTGAGATAGTGCTCGACCTTGTCCTTGAAATCGCGCAGTTTTTCCTGCCGTTCCAGCGGCAGGGTGCGCAGATCCGTGGTCACGACCGCTTCGATGCGCTGCGCTGTGGTTGAGGCGACCGTGATGAGCAGCAGCACGAGCACAAGGGGTGTGCAGAGGGCTCTTTTATTGAGGGTGACCTTCATGAAAGACTCCAAATCCGTGACGGTGCGCCGCCCGGCCGGGCGGCGGCCTCAAAGGCGCTATAATATTCAACATTTATCCGATTTAAGCAAGCATTTTCCGCTCTCCTGTAAACGCGCGGAAGCTTTCCGCCGTTCCATTTCAACCCTCTTGATCTTCCTGCTGGCGCCCGCTCTGCTGCACGGAGCCCTCGGCGACAGCCCCCCCGGCAGCCGCTGGCTGGCCATGGGCGGAGCGGGTGTTGCCAGCCCGCATCTGCGCGAGGCCTGGGCGCAGAATCCGGCCGCCCTGCCCCTGGCGCCGGGCTGGCATGCGGGCAGCAGCGCCGGCCGCCCCTTCGGCGTGGCCGAGCTGACCAGCTGGCAGTGCGGCGGCGGCCTCACCCGCAGGAACTGGGGCCTGGCCCTGGCGGTCAGCGGCCAGGGCTGCGACCTCTATCGCGAAACCACCGCGGCGATCGCCCTCGGCCGTCTCTTCACCCCCGGCGCGGCTTTCGGCATCGCTTTGCGCAGGGCCGGGATCGCCATCGCACGCTACGGCTCCGCTTCCGCCCTCCTCTGTGACCTGGGTGGTCAGACGCGCATCTCCAGCGGGCTGCGGGCCGGTTTTTTTCTCCGCAATGTCTTCGCCGCCGCCATCGGCCGCTGCCGCGAAGAACTCCCCCTCTCCCTGCAGAGCGGCTTCGAGCTGCTCCTCTCCCCCTCCACTTCTCTCTGCGCGGATCTCTATATCGAGAAGGGGCTGCCGCTCGAACTGCGCTGCGGCGCCGAAGAGCAGCTCGGGGAGCATCTCGCCCTGCGCGCCGGATTCAGCTCCGCCGGATGGCGCCTGGCGGCGGGATTTGCCCTGCGCTTCCCGAACTTGTCGGCCGAATATGGTACCATGACCCATCCCCGGCTGGGGCTGAGCCATCAGTGCTCGCTTGTTTTTTTTCCACGACGCCCCTGAGGGCGGGAGGGAGGCCCCATGCGCAGCCTTGCCGCTCTCCTGCTCCTGCTGATCTCCGTCATGGCCCGGGGTCAGATCGTGGAGTGGGAGGAGCTGGTCGATCCGGAGCGGGAGGAGGAGCGGGTGGAGGAGTTGCTGGAGTTTTTTGAATGGCGCCGTTCCGATCCCCTCGACATCAACCGCGCCCGGCTCGGCGACTGGCTGCAGTTTCCCTGGCTGGATGCGGCGACAGCCGGGGCCATCATCGCCGAGCGCAGGAGGCGCGGGGCTTTCAGCCGGCTCGCCGATCTGCAGTCGGTGCCGGAGCTGTCATCCGTGAACTACCGGCGGCTGCTCCCCTATCTGAGCTGCGCGGCGCCGCGGCGGAGGGAGTGGAGGGCGGAGGGGCGCCACCGCTGGGGTATGAGCTGGCCGGCCGACTCCAGCATCACCACCGGCCGCTATGCCGGGGACGGCTCGCGCAGCTATCACCGCCTGGGAGTGAAGCTGGCCGGCCGCCTGCAGGGCGGCCTCGTCTGCGAGAAGGATCCGGGCGAATCTTCGTCCGCCGATCTGCTCCGCTTCGGCGCGATGTGGAGCATGCCCTGGTTCAGCGGCCGGCTATGTCTCGGCTCGTTCGCCCTCGAGAGCGGCCGCGGACTGCTCTTTGGGCGCGCCGGCAGCTGGGGAAGAGGCACCGATCCGGTGGCGTGGGCGCGTTCCCGTTCCGCGGTGGTGCGCCCCTCGATTTCTGCCGGCGAGAACGGCGGCCGGCAGGGCATCGCCATTGCCCTTGAACACCGCGCTGCAGAGTTGTTCCTTTTCGCCGGCCGCGCCCACTGGGACGCCTCGGTGGAGGAGGGGAGGGTGACCGCGCTGCAGTGGAGCGGGCTGCACCGGACCGGGGCGGAGTCGGCCAAAAGAGACCTTTTGAGCGCAGCCGAGTGGGGGATGATGATCCAGCGCCGGATCGGCGCCGCCCTGCGCCTCGGCGCCGCCTGGCAGGAGGCGCTCTACTCCCGTCCCCTTGCTCCCGATTCCGCCCTCGAAAATCTGTACAGGTTTGCGGGCGGGCGGAACTGGAACGGCGGCCTGGAGGCGCGACTCATCCTCAAGAACGCGACCACATTCGCCGAATGGGCCCGCAGCCGCAGCGGCGGTTCGGCCCTGGAGTGCGGCGTCATTATGCAGGCCAAGAGGGTGGAGGGGGTCGTGCTCCTGCGCTCCAGCAGCGAGGAGTACCATCGCCTGCTTGGCTCTGACAGCGAGGAGCCGCGCAACGAAACGGGGTGCTACCTGGCTCTGCAGGCGGAGCTGCCGCAGCTGCGGCTGGCGGCCTCGTATGATTACAGCCGCAATCCGGCCTGCGCCTGGCGCCAGCCCATGCCCCTAGTCCCGGCCCATGAAACGGCGGTGATGGCCACCTGGCAGCCGCTCGCCACCCTGAACCTTTTTCACCGGCTGCGCTGCCGGAACTGGTCGCTGATCGAGAACGGCCCCGGCCGCTTCGGGAATACTGTCAAACACTGGCGCGACCGCCTGCTCTGGAGCGGGACCACGCAGATGGAGCACCGGGCCGGGCGGCTGGAGTGGCGGATGCGCCTCGAGTACCACCATTTCCGGATCGGCAGCGCCGGCACGAGCCTCCCCGCGGAGCCGGACAGCAGCGGCTGGATGCTGAGCCAGCAGCTCAGCCTGGAGCTGGGGCCGGGCAGCCGGCTGCTGGCGCGCTACGTTTTTCATGACGCCCCTGATTACGAAACCCGTTTTTACCTCTACGAGAACGATCTCCCCGGAACGCTCACCCTGCCCATGCTGCACGGGCGGGGCTGCCGCGCATTTGTGCTGCTCAATATAAAGCTGACGCGCGCCCTGATGCTCTCGGCCAAATGGAGCTGGGTCCCCGCTGCGGCCGGCGTGGTGAAGGGGCAGCGGGGGCGGGCTGCTCCGGATGAGCACGCGCTTGGCCTGCAGCTGGATTGGCGGCTCGGGTCCGGCAATTAGCTGTTGACCGGCGCGTTAAATTTTTGTACATTATATTTCTTATTAACAGCAGGATGAAACGGTCCCATGGCAATGCAAAAGATGGCGCAGTCTCTTGCGCTCAACCGATACCGCAAGCGTGCGGAAAAGCAAAACCGGTCACTCGATTTCAGCGCTTTTTTGGCGGGAGTCCAGCGCGTGCTGGTCTGCCTGCCCGAAGCGCCTGATGAATATGCGCAGATTCTCGGCTCTCTGGCCGGGATACGCAAGGGCTTTCCCCGTGCGCACGTCACCCTGCTGCAAAGCAGCGCCATTCCGGTCTCGACCGAGATGGTGCGCGGTTTCCAGCTGGTGGCCTGGGGAGCGGCGGATGTGGACCGGTGGGGCGGCCCCACAGCCGCATTCAAACAGCGCCTCTTCGCCGAGACCTTTGATCTGGCTCTCGATCTCAACCATGAGGCCCGCTTTTTCAGCCTTGCGGTGATGATGGAGAGCAGCGCGACGGTCCGGGCCGGCTATGCCGGATCGATGCGGGATGAGCTGTACACTTTTCTGGTGCGTCCCGGGAGCCAGGATCCCGCGCAGGCTCTGCAGGCGCTGCTGATCTACCTCGGCCGGCCTGAGCCCGAGCGGCGTCCCTGATCCCCTGCTGACACTGCGCGTCTCCGCGAACAAATTCGCACCATCTCCTCCGTTCACTCACTCGACTTTATTTTTACTGCGTATCTCCGGGGCACGCTTTTCTCCCTCTGCCCGAAACTCTTTCGTTCTGGATGAACTCCGGCCACCGCCGCCCTTCCTTTTTTTGCTAAATTCTTATTCTTCCTCACAAAAAGACAAGATAATCCGGGCACTATATTTGCAGTAGAGATAATGCCGGCACGGCACCGGGAGATCAACGTCCGGGCGGCCGGCATGGCAGCCTGCAGGTGATGGAACTGCAGAAGAGCGGCGGCGGGGCGGAAAGGCAGCGAACGGGGAGCATTCGAAGGAGCGGCTTCTTGTCAGGCGATTCAGAGGGAAAAACTGCGGGCAGGAGCTCCAGGTTCGGTCTCATTGCAGAGATGCGGGCGAACCGGCGGATCCGGGTACTGCGTCAGGTGGTGGGATGGACCCGCCTGCTGGCCAGGCTCGATGGCAGCGATGAGGCCTTTATGTCGCTGGCGCCCTTTTTCAAGCGCTATTTCGCGGTGGATGGCTATGCGCTCTGGGTGCGTGAGCCGGGACGCTGGCAGCTGGTCTTCGCCTGGCCGACTATACTGGAGGAGGTGACTCCCCGGCAGCTCTCCTGGCGCAGCGGCCAGCCGGTCACGCCGCGTGAGGCCTTTAGCACACCGCCGGGATTTGTCCAACGCCTGGATCTTGTGATCGCTCAGCAGAGCAGCGTCCCGCTGGGCTGGCTCACTCTGCTGCGGCAGGCGGATGAACCCTTCACTGTGCGCGAACGCAATCTACTGCGCAAGCTGATGGGGCTCTTCGCCGCCCACATCTCCGTGCAGGTGCGCGTCCGTGATGCTGAAGCCCTGGCCATGACTGATGTCCTGACCGGCATCTGGAACCGGCGCTATTTCGAGGAACGCTATCCCGCTGAACTCCAGCGTGCCCGGCGCTACCACCGCAGTCTGGCGGTGCTGATGATCGACATCGACTCTTTCAAATCCTACAACGACACCTACGGCCATCTGGCCGGCGATCAGGCACTGCAGGCCGTCGCCCAGCTGCTCAAGACCAATCTCCGCACCTCTGATATCCTCTGCCGCTACGGCGGCGAAGAGTTCGTCGTCCTTCTCCCCGAGAGCGATCTCGAGCATGCCGTGCTCGCGGCCGAAAAGCTGCGCCGGGCCGTCGCTGCCGAGTTACTGCCCATCGGCCACAGCCAGGCCAGCGGACGTCTCACCATTTCGATCGGTGTGGCCGCCTGCCCCGAAAACGGCGAGGGCGAGCGGGAACTGCTCCACCAGGCCGACCGGGCCCTCTATGCCGCCAAAAAAGGGGGGCGCAACCGGGTGACCGGCGCCGAGGTCACGGCACGCTCAACGCGCGGCATCGGGGCTGAGCAGCAGGGTGACCGCCCGGCTTTCGTGCAGTGATCCGCTCCTGACAACCACAAAATAGAGTCCGCTGCCGAGGGATTGAATCCCGGCCGGCCAGCGCACCTTGACCCGCCGGTCGGTGCCGGCGGGCATCTTGCCCTGAAACAGTCGCCCCACCTCCTGTCCCAGCACATTATAAAGACGCACATCCACCTCTTCCGGCTCGACCAGATCGAAAACCAGGGTCAGCGTGCCGTCCCTCTCCGCATGGGCGGGATTGGGAAAAATCCCGGCCAGCGCGGGCCGCTCGGGGAGGATGACCGGCTTGATGACCGAGGAGGTGGTTTCCACCGCGGCCAGGCACTGGAGGATCCCCCAGCCGTAATCAATATCGGGGGTGAGGCTGAGAGTCGCGCTCTTGCGCAGGGCGTCGAGGATCTCGACCGGCGTCAGTTCGGGATTGGCGCAGAGCAGCAGGGCTGCGGCGCTCGCAGCGAGAGGGCAGGCGGCCGATGTGCCATTGACCGTCCTGTAGCCGGAACCTGTGCCACTCGCAGGGGGGACCTCGATGCAGGCGACCCCGATCCCTCTGGCCATCACATCCGGCTTGATGCGGCCATCCGAGGTCGGACCGCGGGAGCTGAAGCTGGCCACGATGCCCTCGGCGTCCACAGCGCCCACCGCCAGCACGCTGTCGCCGTCGGCGGGGGCGGAAATGTACTGCCAGATGTCATTGCCCTCATTGCCCGCAGCGACGACCACGACCACGCCCTTGCCGGCGGCCAGATCGGCAGCGCGCGTGATGGGGGCGGTATTACCGTCCATGTCCGCGTAGGTATACCAGTCGATATAGCCAAGGCTGGTGCTGAAGATGTCGGCGCCCAGGGCTTCGGCCCATTCGGCGGCGGCGATCCAGTTATCCTCCTCAGCCTGGATCTCCTGCGCGACATCCTCGGTCTTGGCGAGGATGAACTCGGCGCGCGGGGCTCCGCCGATCATGACGCCCGGCTTGTTGGCGGCGATGATCGAGAGCACCATGGTGCCGTGGCTGTTCTGGTCGCTGCGTTCGCCGGGCTGATTGTCCAGCTCCTCGTCGTTCTGGATAAAGTCCCGCTTGTGCAGGACGCGCAGGGAATCGAAAACCTCGTGGTTGAGCCGGAAACCGGTATCAAAGACCGCGATGCAGACCCCCTGGCCATAGATGCCGAGCTCATGAACGGCGGGGATCTGGATCTGTTCAAGCTGTTCCAGGCTGTGGCCGTACTGCAGGGAGGAGCCGCTGGTCGAGGCGGACCGGTTCAGGGCGGGCTCCAGCGCCGGCAGTGGTCTGCGCCCGCGCAGCACCGGCTGGATGCGGCTGATGCAGGCCAGATTCGCCGCCGCGGCGATCTGCGCCGGGCTGGCTTTGGCGCTGACTCCGTTCAGCCAGTTGGAGATCACGACCGGCTCGATGCCCAGGGCGGCCAGCTCCTCCAGATAACCGCTCCAGACCGGGAGGTCGGTATCGTCGACCAGCCTGCCGGCCGGGGCGACCCTGGCGCGGCGGGCCAGCGCCCGTTCCGAGAGGGAGGCCGCCGCCCGCTCCATCGACTTTTTCTGGAGAGCAGCCGGCCCCTTGTCGCGGAAAAAGAACCAGGTGCGCCCCCCTTCCGCCGTCTGCGCAGAGAGTGCGCCGGCGAGGAGCATCACAAAAAGAAGGACCGGCCGAAAGCGGGCCGATCCTTTACCGGAGAGTGCGGATTTTTTCATGCGCGGAATTTATCTCTTTTCCATATAGGCTTTTTTGATGAAAACAGGTTCCACGGGCACCGAATTTTCGCCCATGGCCGACATGCTGACCTGGACAGCAGCGATCTTTTGCAGGACATCAATCCCCTCGATCAGCTTGCCGAAGGCGGTATACTGCCCGTCGAGGCCCTTGGTGCCTTCGCGGGAGAGGCAGATGAAGAACTGGCTGCCGGCGCTGTTGATGTCGTCGCCGCGCCGCGCCATGGAGAGGATGCCGAGGTCGTGCTGGGTATCGTTGAATTCCGCCGGCAGGGAGTAGCCCGGTCCGCCTTCGCCCTCGTTGCCGATGATGCTGTCCTTGCTGTTGATATCGCCGCCCTGAATCATGAAATTATTGATCACGCGATGGAACTGGGTGCCGTCGTAATAGCCGGACTTGACCAGCCGTTTGAAAGAGGTGCTGGTCATCGGAGCTTTATCGGTGAAGAAGGCGGCCACCATTTTGCCATGGTTGGTTTCCAGCACAGCCACTTCGTTGGCCTCGACCGGCTCCATCGGCGTCTGTTTCACGGTGTTGAGGAGTTCCTGGATCTGTGCGTCGCTCAGCGTGACGATTCCCTGCTCTTTCTGGGCGGCCGGTTCGGTTTTGGCCTCTTCCTTCTTGCCGCAGCCGGCCAGCAGAACCGCTGCACAAGCCATGATTGCCACTATCTTTTTCATTCTCTTCTCCTTCATTCTTCCATCGCAGCTTGACTCCGCCCGGCGGCGGAGCATACTGCAATAGATACAAAAAATTGGGCTGATTCGCAAGGTTTTTTTCGAAGCGGGTTTCCGGCCGTCCGGTTTCCGCCTGAATACTTCTTGATTTTGACTCCTTGAATAGCTAATTTGGTTTTATATGCGGCCGGCGGCCGATGCGAGGATGGCCGGAGAGACCACCCGGCCGCTGCGAACATCCACTCTGAAGGGAAAGCCCCGCCATTTTGCAGTTGAATAACGAAAACAATAGTTTCGCCCAGGTGGTTTTTCCCGTCCCGGTCGATCATGCCTATACCTACACCATCCCGGAGAAATTCCGGGGTGATCTCCTGCCGGGGATGCGCGTGCTGGCGGAATTCGGAGCGCGCAAATCGACCGGTTTTGTGGTCGGGTTGAGCGCAGCCGCCGATCGCGCCGGTTTGAAGGCGATTGAGGAGGTGCTCGACCCGGTGCCCCTCTTCACGCCCGAGGTGCTGGAGCTGGCGCGCTGGATCGCCCAGTACTATCTCTGCGGCTGGGGGGAGGTGCTCAAGGCCGCACTGCCCTCGGGCATTCACAAGAACTCGGTCAAGGTGGCGCGCCTCACGCATACGGATCCCGCCCGGCTGGCGGAGCTGCTCGAAAAACGGGCGCCGCGCCAGGCCCAGATCGTCCGCCAGCTCGCGGAGAAAAACCCCCTGCCGGTGCGGGAACTCATCAGCCGCTCCGATGCCGTCAGCATTGACGCCAGCCTGGCCAAACTGCGCCAGGCCGGTTTTATCCGCTACGAACTGATGCTGCCGCGCCCCAGGGTCGGCCAGAAATTCGAGAATTTCGTCCGGACCGCCGCTGAATGGAACGAGGAGAGCCTCTTCGTGCTGGCGACGGAACTGCGCAAGAGCGCGCCGCGCCAGGCCGCCTTGCTCGACTATCTCTGCCAGCATGTGGGCGAGGAGCTGGGCCGCGGCGATCTGGCGCGCGAGGCGCGCGTTCCTGCGGATGCCGTCTCCGCTCTGGAGGCGCGCGGCATCCTGCTGCGCAACCGCTCGGTGGTCCAGCGCGACTATTACGGCGAGCTCGAGGTCGCCCCGCCGCCGCAGCTGGTGCTCAATGCCGGCCAGCAGGAGGCCCTGCGCATCGTCAATGGAGAGCTCGAGCGCCGTCAGTTCGCAACCGCCCTCATTCACGGGGTGACCGGCAGCGGCAAGACCCAGGTCTATATCGAGGCCATCGCCCGCGTCCTCAGGGAGGGCGGCTCCGCCATTGTCCTGGTGCCCGAGATCGCCCTCACCCCGCAGATGGTGCGGCGTTTCCGCGCCCATTTCGGCCGCATGGTGGCGGTTTTTCACAGCCGGATGTCCCCGGGCGAGCGTTATGACTCCTGGCGCGCCACCTGGGAAGGCCAACACCGCATCGTCATCGGTCCGCGCTCGGCCATTTTCGCCCCCCTCGCCGATGTCCGCCTGATCGTGGTCGACGAGGAGCACGAACCTTCGTACAAGCAGAATGACCTCACCCCGCGCTACCACGCCCGCGATGTGGCGGTCATGCGCGCCAAACTGGACCGGGCGGTGGTCGTTCTCGGCTCGGCCACGCCCGCGCTTGAAAGCTACTACAATGCCCTCTCCGGCAAGTACCGGCTGATCTCGATGCCCAACCGCATCGATGACGTCCCCATGCCCGGGATCGCCTTTGTCGATATGCGCAGCGAGCCCAAAATCATCGGCCGCAAAGATCCGATTATCTTCTCGCGCTATCTGCGCCAGAAAATCGACGAAAAACTGGCGCGCGGCGAGCAGATCATCCTTTTTCAGAACCGCCGCGGATTCGCCACCCTCTTCAAGTGCAGCAGCTGCGGTTATCTCGCCGAGTGCGAGAACTGCTCGATCTCGCTCACCTATCACCTGCGCGGCCGGCTGCTCAAGTGCCACTACTGCGGCTTTACGCGCAAGGCCCCGGAGCTCTGCCCGCAATGCGGCGGGAGCGACCTCTTCTTTCGCGGCATCGGCACCCAGCGTATCGAAGAGGAACTCAAGGAACTTTTTCCGGGCGTCGCGGCGGTGCGCATGGATCTCGACACCACCCGCGGCCGGCACGCCCATGACCGCATCCTCAGCGCCTTCGGCCGCGGCGAATACCGGATCCTCCTCGGCACACAGATGGTGGCCAAGGGGCTCGACTTTCCCCGCGTCACTCTGGTGGGGGTGATTTCGGCCGACTCGGAACTCCATTTTCCCGATTTCCGCGCCGGCGAGCGCACCTTTCAGCTCCTCACCCAGGTGGCCGGCCGCGCCGGGCGCAAGGAGCGCCTCGGCGAGGTGGTGATCCAGACCTTCACTCCGGAGCACTCCGCCCTTCTCTTTGTGCGCAATCACGACTATGTCAATTTTTACGCCGCCGAGGTCAAGGAGCGCGAGCCCCTCGGCTATCCCCCCTTCAGCCGGATGACCCACCTCCTTTTCAAGGGAGAGGAGGAGGCTGCCGTGCTGCGAACCGCAAACCACTTCGCTACCTGTCTGCGGCCGGATGACGCCTACCGGGCGCTAGGGCCCGCCCCCTCGCCTCTGGCGCGCCTGGAGGGGCTCTACCGGTATCAGATGCTGCTGATGAGCAGCAAGGAGAGCGATGCGGGGGGGAGCCTGACCAGAACGGCCCTGCGCCAGGCCATGGAAGAGTTCCGTAAAAAGCACCGCGCCCGGGGAGTGCAGATCATCATCGATGTCGATCCGACCTCGATCATGTAGCTGCTGTACCGCGCGCCGCAGCCAACGCGCAATTACGGGCGCTGGCCGGAAAACCCAGCGCCCCCGAATCGATGAGAGGTAGCCGATGAACAAGTTCGCGATCCGTCTGTTAATCACCGTTGCGCTGATCCTGACGGCCACCGGCCGTCCCGGGGCACACCCCGCCGTCGCGGCCGACAGCGTCCGCATCCTGCTGGTCAATCCCGGCCGGGGCGACATTGAGGATATGATTCGCATGGTCGAAACCCGGGTCGTGCCGCTCGATCATCCGCTGCTGATCGCCGTCTATGGCGCGCAGGTGGAGCGCAGCGGCGCCGCGATCCGCGACCACCTCGGCGAGCAGCGCCCTGCCTGGCTCCGTTTCGAGATCATCGCGGGCGAATTGACTCCGGAGAACCTCTACCGGGAAAATCCCTGCACGCCGGACTTTCGCCGCCTGCTCAGGGAGAGCGACGCCGCCCTGTTTTACGGCGGGGCCGACATTCCACCCGCCGTCTACGGCCAAAAGACCGGTCTGCTCACCGCCATCGTCACCCCCGAACGCCACTTCTTCGAACTCTCCTTCCTCTTTCACCTCCTCGGCGGCAGGCAGAATCCCGGCTTTACCCCCCTGCTGAAAGAGAAACCGGACTATGTCATCCGGGCTTTCTGCCTCGGCATGCAGACCATGAACGTCGCCGCCGGCGGCACTATGGTCCAGGATATCGCCAGCGAAATCTACAAGCTCCGCTTTGTGGAGGACTATCTTGCCCTGGATGAGAGTAAACGCCACGACAACTACTGGTCCAGACTTTTTCCGCACGACAATTTTTTCTGGTGCCATTTCCAGCCCATCCGCTTCAAGCCGGAGAGCCCCTTTGTGCGGGAGATGGGGATGGGGAGAGAGGAGTATCCCCTGGTCTGCAGCAGCCACCATCAGGCGGTGAAGAAGCTGGGCCGGGATCTGCAGGCCGCCGCCGTTTCGCTCGATGGCAAAGTGGTGGAAGCACTCACCCACCAACGCTACCGGAACCTCCTCGGCGTGCAGTTCCATCCGGAGAACGGGGCGATCTATGCCGCAGAGGGGAACGGCCACAAGGTCAGCCCCGCCGATACGGTCCTGGTGACGATGCACGACTATCTCAAGGCGCGCGGCAGTCTCGAGTTCCACCTGAAATTCTGGCGTCATTTTGCCGCCGCGCTGCAGCCGGCGCCCTGACGGCCCTGACCTGCGGAAGCGAAAGAATGGAGAAGAGCCGGTCGCAGCCTTCACGCAAGGCTTTGCACCGGCAGGGTATGCGGCAAAATATAATCCGGGTTCCAGAGACGCGAACCAGATAAGGGATATCTGACCTCTATGACGCCGATAACGGGAATTGTATTTTTGGCAGGGGTGCTCTGCCTTATCGGAGGGGGTGAATGGCTGGTGCGCGGCGCCTCGCGCCTGGCGGCCACGCTGGGCCTCTCGCCCCTGATCATCGGACTCACGGTAGTCGCCATGGGTACGAGTGCGCCGGAACTCGCCACCAATGTTCAGGCCACCCTGAGTGGTCAGGCGGATATCGCCCTCTGCAATGTGGTCGGCAGCAACCTCTTCAACCTGCTCGGAGCGCTCGGCATCAGCGCTCTCATTGCGCCCGGAGGATTTCTTGTCTCCGAAGCCGCACGCGGTTTCGATCTGCCGGTGATGGTCATCGTGGCCGCCGCAACCTTGCCCATTCTTTACACCGGCTACATGATCTCACGCTGGGAGGGCTGGCTTTTCATCGCCTATTATTTGGCCTATACGGCCTATCTTCTGCTAGATGCCGCGCAGCACGACGCCCTTCATCTCTTCAACTGGATGATGCTCTTTTTCGCTGCGCCGCTCACCCTGATCACCATCACCGCATTGTTTCTGCGTGAACCGCGCATCCGCCGCCTCTTGCGGCGCAAGCAGGATTGAGCGGCAGGAGCAGGGACCGGCACGCTATCGTCCCGCGCCCCTGCCCGGGGACGAGGAGCCAATCTTTTATCTTGTTTTTCCCCGGGCCAAGTGTTATTTTTTCCGGTAGCACGGCCGCCGGCCTGATTTCAGGCTGCGGCATCCTCACTCCTAACGCGAGCGATTCCGCCCCATGCTTGAACTGATTCTGACAGGACTCTGCGCTTCAGCCGCCGGGCCGCTGCTCTACCAGCGCTTCAAGTCCCGGTTCGGCTGGATCGCTGTCACCTTTCCGCTCTACCTTTTCATCCGCTTCCTCGGCCGCTATCGCGAAATCGCTGACGGCGGGATCATCCGGGAGAGCACCTCCTGGATACCGGAACTCGGCATCAACCTCTCCTTCGTGCTCGACGGCCTCAGTCTCACCTTCGTCCTGATCATCACCCTCATCGGCATGGCGGTTTTTCTCTACGCCGGGGCCTATATGAAAGAGTATGCCCACGCCGGCCGTTTCTATCTCTATATCGGTCTCTTCATGACCGCCATGCTCGGGCTGGTCCTCGCCGACAATATGATCGCCCTTTTTCTTTTCTGGGAGCTGACCAGCGTCACCTCCTACCTGCTCATCGGCTTTAACCATCACCGGGAGGGGGCGCGCAAGGCGGCCCTGCAGGCGCTGCTGGTCACCGGCGGCGGGGGGCTCGCCCTGATGGCGGGGATGATCCTGCTCGCCCGGATCACGGGCAGCCTGGAGATTTCGGCCCTTTACGACCTGCGCAGCCAGATCATCGCCGCGCCGGCTTACCCGGCGGTAGCCCTCCTTTTTCTGCTCGGTGCCCTCACCAAATCGGCCCAGTTCCCCTTTCATTTCTGGCTCCCCAACGCCATGGAGGCGCCGACCCCGGTCAGCGCCTACCTCCATTCGGCCACAATGGTCAAAGCGGGCATCTACCTGATCGCGCGTTTTAATCATATTCTCGGCGGGACGGCGCTCTGGCAGGATACGATTCTGGCGGCGGGCGCCATCACCATGGTCGCCGCCGCCCTGCTCTCCTGGAAGCAGAGCGATCTGAAAAAGCTGCTCGCCTACTCCACGCTCTGCGTGCTCGGCACCCTCACCCTGCTGCTGGGGATCGGCTCGCGGCTGGCTATCAAGGCCTTTTTTATCTACCTGGTCGCCCACTCGCTCTACAAGGGCACCCTTTTTCTGGTCGCCGGCACCCTTGATCACGAGACCGGCACCCGCGATGTGGCACGACTGGGCGGATTGAAGCGGCTGATGCCGGTTTCCGCGGTGACCGCCGCTCTCGCCTCCTTTTCGATGATGGGCATCATCCCCCTGGTCGGCTTTATCGGCAAGGAGACGGTCTATTCCGCCATACTCGAGGTTGAGACCTGGGGACCCTGGCTGCTGGCGGCCGCGGTGGCCGCCAATGCCCTGGTCGTGATGGTCACCCTACTGGTGGGATTCAGGCCCTTCTGGGGCGGGCGGAAGGAGACTCTTAAAAATCCCCACGAGGCGCCGCTCAAGATGCTCATCGGCCCGGCACTTTTAGCGGTGCTGGGACTGCTGATCGGCCTCTTTCCAGATTTCTTCATCGGCAGCCTCCTCGACCGCTCCGCACTCAGCATCCTGACCGAAGAGCTGGGGCTCAGGATCAAACTCTGGCACGGCTTCAATCTGGTGCTGGTGCTGAGCCTGGTCACACTCTTGCTCGGGCTTGGCCTCTACCGCATCCGCACGGGCCGCGCCGTCGCCGCTCTCTCCTGGCGGATGGCAGACGCGCTCAAACCCTCCGTCTGGTATGAAGCC
>Ga0116149_1001466_pt1 | contig 28417 bp, 29 predicted proteins | sample AD_UKC057_MetaG_FD_89787 | JGI IMG/M metagenome (GOLD analysis project Ga0116149, IMG submission 89787) | Active sludge microbial communities of municipal wastewater-treating anaerobic digesters from USA - AD_UKC057_MetaG | ecosystem: Engineered > Bioreactor > Anaerobic > Digestate | place: USA...
ATTCTTGTATTAGTAAATCATATATTGTTTTTATATCTACGCCCATTTTTATAATTGTAGTGTTTCCTCTTATTCCTTTTCCAGAATCTGTTGTAGAAATAAATCCATATGTTTCTAGTTCGTTTAAGTATTCTCTAAACCATCTCATTGATACTGGTTTTTCATTATATTTTTCTGTAAGTTGTGTGTATTTTTCATAAATTTCTCCAGAGTAGCACACATTTGGGTCAAGTGACCCATTTATTTTTAGAACACCCTTTGTTCTTAATGAAAGTTCAGTTATTGCAAGTAGTACTAATTGAAGTTGTACAGGTAAAGTTAAAACCATACTTTTTATAATTTCTTGTTCTACTTTTTCTTTTGCATCAAGTACTTCTTTATCTGTAACTTTTTGTCTTTTATACATATCTGCTAATTCTCCTGCTTTTAATAAAAGCATAACGGCTGTTCTTGCATCTCCTGATTCTTTTGCAGCAATAGCTGCTGCACTGTTTATTGCAGAATCTGTAACTACCCCTTTTTTGAAAGCAAGTGATGTTCTTTGTTTTAAAATTTCTTTAAGTTCTTCTGCATTATATGGTGGATATACTTCTTCTTGTTCGCATAAACTACTTTTTGTTCTTGAGTCTAATCTAGATTTAAAAAAGCAATTGTTTGAAATTCCAATTATTGAAACACTTCCTATTTCTAGTTCATCATTGGCTCTTGTAAGTGTATATATTAAATCATCAATTTCTTTTTCTCTAATTTTGTCAATTTCATCTAAAATTATTATTAAGTTTAATTTGTTTTCTTTGATATATGTTATAAATTTATCATAAATAAATGATCTAGAGTATCCTATGAAGTTTTTATCTGGATAAAATAGTTGTACGCAATAGAATAATATTGCATATTTTGTTTGATAATTTTCACAATTAATGTATATTGCTTTTGCAGGTAGTTTTTTTTCTTGAATTATTGTTTCTAGTTGTTCAATTACATGTTTTACAACTGTTGTTTTCCCTGTTCCGACCTTTCCATAAATAAAAACATTGTGTGGTTTTTCATTTTTTAATATTGGTGAAACCCATAGTGAAAGTTTTTGTATCTGTTGATCTCTAAATGGAAGTTTATCTGGGGCATAATGTTGTGACATTTTTGTTTTGTCTATAAAAACAGAGTCTTGATCAATATATTCATAAAATATGTTTCCTTGTGTCATATTTCTCTAAAATATTTTGTTCCAAACTATTTATATATATTTTTAATTTATATAATTTTTATGTTTGGTTATTGTGTATATTTTAATTACATTTCTTTTTCTAAATAGTTATAGTTAATAATTTCTGCTTGTGATACACAGTATTCAATTAAATTTTGTTCATTTTTTATATTTTCTTCTAATTTTTTTATTTCTTGTAAATTTCCTTTTGTTTCAGGGTGTTTAGGGATCATTAAAGAGCAGCAGTCTAAATATGGCAATATAGAATATTTATAGGTGTCTATTTTTTGGGCAATTTCAGTAATTTCTTCTTTATTTAATCCAGAAAGTGGTGTGAATATGTTTAAGGTGGTAGCTTCATAAATACATTGTAAATTATCTATAGTTTGTGATGCCACTTGCCCTATAGAATCTCCTGTAACTATGAAATTAATGTTTTCTTTTTGTGCAATGTTTTCTATTATTTTTAGCATGTATCTTCTATATATTATCATTCTATATTCTTCTGGAACATTTTTTATAATTTCATTTTGTATTTTGGAAAATGGAACAATATATAGTTTTGATTTTAATTGGTATTTTGTTAATTGTTTAACAATATTTAATATTTTTTCTAAACTAGCTTGTGATGTTAATCCATCATTAAAAATGTGTACAAATGTAATTTCACATCCTCTTTTCATTAATGTATATCCTGCAACAGGGCTATCTATACCCCCAGATAGTGAGCAAATGATTTTCCCACTTACACCTGTAGGTAAACCTCCTGCGCCTTTTATTTTTTGTAAATAGATTATTGATGAGTCGTTGTCTATTTCTATAAATATTGTAAGTTCTGGATTTTCTAGATCTACTTTTTTGTTTAATGTTTCTTTTATTTCTTTTCCTATAATTTCGTTTATTTGTGGGGAGGTATATTGAAACTGTTTATTTGTTCTTTGTGTTTTGATTTTAAATGAATTAAATTGTTGTGTTTTTGCAATTTCTTTTGTTTTATTTTTAATATCTTCCAAATCTAATTTTGTTTTTTCTCCAATTCCAAAATATGCAATTCCTGGGAGGTTTATTAGTAGTTGTTTTATATTTTCCAAATTGGTTTTTTCTGCTAATTCACATATAATTTTTCCTCTTTGCTTATATATTTTTTGTATCTCTTCTTTTGCAGTTAAAAGTGTTTTTATGTTTTCTAGTAGTTTATTTTCAAAATATTTCCTATTTCCTCCTTTTAATGCAATTTCGTTATAGTGAATTAATAATATATTATACATAGTTATCTTATTTTAACCTATTTTTGTTGTGTGTTATCCCAATTTTGTGCACTATATAACACAAATCTAAAGTATTTAAATACATTTTGGTTCTATATATATAAATTATATTATATTAAAACACAGTTATATTATGTGTGATATATAAGGGTATAAAAAAAATAAAAAACTAATTTTACTTTTGAGGTGAAGAGATATGGCATTTTTAGATAAAATGTTTTTGAAAAAAGATGATGTAAATGTAGATGACCTTTTAAACAATTTAGATACAATTGAAGAAGAGGAAGATGTTGATTTTTATGTTAAACCATTGGTTTTACAATCTACACAAGAAATAGATACAGCAATAAAGGAATTAAAAAATAGAAATATTGTGCTTATGGATATAGAATCTCTTTCTAAAAGAAATCCACAAAGAGCAAAACAATTTATTAATCAATTGAAGATGTTTATTGTAGATAATGGTGGAGATATTGCATTAATATCTAAAACAAAATTGTTGTTGGTTCCATCTAAGGTTAAGATACTTAAAAGATCTGCATAAATTATATTAAATAGTATAAATCTAATTATCTGCATAAGTAATTAGATTTATCTTTTTTATATTTAAAGATGGATATTGTCATGGAAATTAATAAAAAACGTTTTCCAATTTTAATAAATTCAAAAGATGCATTAAATAAATTTCAAGAAGTAGTTGATGCAAAGCATCAGGATTATAAATTAGATAAAAAAAAAATATATTTGACAATAACACCTTATTGGATATGTTTTTTTGATATTTCTGCAAATATAGATGGTAAATATCAACATTATTCAGGGCAGGTAGCATTAAATGCTCTTTCTCACAAAATAGATAATCAAATAATTTCTTTGTTTAAATATGCAAAACCAAAAATAATTCCTAAATTGGAAATTTCACAAGCTGATGAGGTTACTGTTGAAATAAAGGATTCTATAATTGTAAAAGAGGAGGCACAAAAGGCAATACTTAAATTTCTTAGTACAAAATATAATGTTGCTGAAGAAAATATTTCCTTAAGTGGTGTAGAGGAAATATATGTTCCTGTTTGGAAAACCCATATAGATAGCATTAAACTCAAATTTGATGCAGTTTCAGGAAAATTAAATAATTTTGATGAGTTGCCAGAAAAAGAGCAAACAAATACAGAAGCATTTAAAGAAATGTTGCATGATTTAAGATCTCCAAAAAAATTATGGGGTTATATTGTTTCTTTTTTTGCAGGTATTTTTAAAGGGATTTGGCAGGTTATTAAGTTTATATTTAAAAATATTAAATGGGTATTAATTGTTTTTATTGTTTGTGCAATAATTTATTTAATATTTTTTTAAATTAAAAATGGTGTGTGATTATCATGAAGAAGTCGGAAATTATTTTTTCTATAGTTGTAATTTTGTTATTTCTTGGTTCTATTATTAGTTATGGTGTTGTTGCTTCTAATAGAAGATCAGAAGAAAATAACAATTTCTATGATCAAAATAGTGTTGATCAAAATCAACCTGCACAAGTTTATTATGCAATAATTGATTCAAATATTTTAGAGGTTTATCCACAATTGATTTTTATATCTAATACTAATGAATTTGATAAAGAAATTATTGATGGGGATTTAAGAATAATTGATGGTGTAAAAAAAGTAACAAGTAATTTTACTCAATTACAGGATGGGAATATCTCTTTTATGGCAAATATTATTTATGATGCTGCTAAGAAAGAATCAATTATTGAAAATATAAGTAAATTAAATTATCTAAATAATTTAGAATTTTATCAATATGCAAAATTCTCTCTTTCTTCAGATAAGATTAATTTAATAAATGATTCAAATCAATCTTTAGAATATGAATTTTCTGAGGGCGCTGTTGAAGGAATTGCAAATGTTGATTCTATGCAAGGCGATTCAGTTACTGGGCAATTTCAAGTTGTTTTTTCTGGAAGCACACCTGTTCAATATATGTTTCTAGAATTAAAAAATAATTCCTCTGCTCCACAGGTTATATTTTCTAATATTAGTTTGCCTGTTAGTTATTGGAAGCCACAAATAAAAATTATTGCAGAAGGTAGTTTGGATATAATTTTTGATGAAAATAATATTAAAGATTTATTTAATGATGATAATGTTTTTGTTAGTATAAGTACTGTTGGTAATCTAGAATATTCTTTTTCTAGTGATGTAAATATAGACAACTTAAATTTAGCTTTGAATACAATAAAAGATGAAAATGAAAATGTTTTTGACAATTTTTCTATAGATGCTAATGAAAATATTTTAGTTATTAGTTTTTCTGAGAATATAGATGTGACAGACTATAATTTTTTAAAAAATAAATTACAAGAAATTGGATTAACACCTTTGATGGTTTCTTCTGAGCCTATTAAAGTTTATGAAATAATTTTCCCTATAGATGATTTTTCAGAATCAGACATTGATACAAAATTAAAGGAAAATAATTTAGTTTTAAAAAGTATGCAACAACAAGCTATATTTAATGTTTCAGAGTTGACTATTGAGAATAAAAAATATTTTTATGATGAAAATGAAATGGATGTTTGGGTTAATGTTGATGATGTAAATGAAGAGCTAATTAGTTTACAAGTACAAGCATATGTTTCAAGAAACAATATTCTTTTTATGTCTTTATCCCAAAATAAATAGTTTATTTTTCTAAACCTAAAGATATAGCTTCTGCTATGTCTCCATTTGTTTTTTCTAATAGTTCTTTTGCTTTTTGTTTGTCTATTTTTGCACCTTCCATTACCATTGTGATGTCTTCTTCTGATATTTCATTTACTGTTTCTTCTTTTGATTCTCCAATTATTTGATATGTTTTTTGTCCTTGCATAGATATTTCTGTAACCATTGGGTTTTCTATAATTATTTTTTTATTTTCAAGTTCTATAATTACTTTTTTTGCAGGCAATTCTTTGTTTTCTATGCCCATTTGTTTCATCATAGCACTTATTCTACGTGGATCTATCCCACCTATTCCTGGAACCATATTTTTTCATTTTTTTATGTTTATTTTTGTTTAGTGTTTTAATATATGTTTGATATCTATTCTAATATATAGTTAATATATGGTAGGTTATTATTAAAAACATTATTGTTTTTAAGTATATAAAGTATAAATAATTATGATTAAAATGGAATCTATAAAAACAATAACTAATTTTTCAGAACTAAAAGAGTTTTTAAAAGATGAAAAAAATTTAGAAAAAGATAAAGTGTATTTTGATTTTTTTTTTAAAAATAAAACATTTAAGTTTGAAGGCCAAAAAATTATTTATCCAGAATTGTCAGATTTAAAAAAACAAATTTCTGATGATCAAAACACTTATAATTCTTTAAAAGAAAATATTGCTTATTGGAAAAAGGAGAAAGAAAAATTAACAACCACAAAATTATCTAAATATATTAATAAAAAATATTGGAAACATCAAATTAAAAAGTTAACAGATAAACAATATAAACAAGATTTATTGGATACAAAATTAACAGATGATGTTATTCTTGATCCTGAATATGATAAACTTTTCCAGACATTTTATAGTAATCCAGATTATAGAAAGAAGCTTAAAGAAACAGTTAATACTTCAATAGTTTATAGAAACACACAAATAGGGAAATATAGTCAAAACAAAAGGGATTTAAAAAAAAATATTGCAGAGCAGAGGATTTTACAATTGCAGAATGAGTTGAAAGATTTGGAGTTTAGAATGAATGTAAATAATAAAATTATGAAGTTTATACAAAAGTATTCTTAATCTTTTTTTTGAAAATAAATATTTATATAATCGTTTTGTTTTTCTAGTATGATTTTTCCTTCTTGGTTTGTATGTATTTGTGGTATTATAATTTTTGTTGTGGAAATAATGTAGAATGTTTTTATGTTGTTTGAGAGCATAATTTGCCTAGAATTAATCTGTTCTATTTTCCATTCAGTAATTGGTTTTATTTGAATTTCCATTCTTCCATTTGGTTGAAGTTCAAACAAATCAATTATTTCTTGCATTTTTTGTGCTGTTTGTTTTATATTTTTATTATCTATAGTTTCCATGTTTTTATGATATAAGTTTATACTAGTGCCTATTAGTGTGCCTGAAATTGCAATAATCCCACATAATATTAGAATATATTCTAAACTTACTGACCCTTTTTTGGTGTTTATAAAAAGTGTTTGCATATTTGTGGTTTATTTTTAATCTATATCATCAATTTTATCAAAAACTTTATCTGATTCTTTTGTAACTGTTGTATTTGCTTTTTTTGTTGTTGATTGGAGTTGAGTAACAACAACAAGAACAATTGCAATTATTGCAGCTAAAAGAATTATCATTTCTGCAGAGATTTGTGCTTTGTTTTCTTGTAGCATTTTTTTAATGTTTTTTATTGTCATATATTTATTTTTTTATAAATATCTTTTTATATGTTTTTAATATAATTAATTTTTCATAATATTGATTGTTTTCTTTAATCAAAAATGTTTAAATATTGTTTATTTATTAAGATATATATGATTAAATCTATTTATTTAGAAAACTGGAAAACACACAAAGATTCGTTTCTCACATTTAATAAAGGCACAAATATTCTTATAGGGAAAATTGGTTCAGGAAAATCAAGCATTGTTGATGCAATTTGTTATTGTTTGTTTGGCACATTTCCTTCTTTGTCTAGTAAGAAAATAACTATTTCTGAAACATTGATGTTTAAACCTACAAAGCAAGAAAAAGCAATATTGAAGTTAGAGTTTACGCATGCTGATAAAACATATTTAGTAGAAAGGACTATAGGCAAATTAACACAAGCAAAATTGTATTTAGATGGAAAATTAATTGCAGGTCCAAAACAAACCGATGTGAATGACAGAATTTCTCAAATATTAAATATAGATTATGCTCTTTTTTCAAAAATTGTTTATTCTGAACAAAACGAATTAGATTTTTTTTTGAAAATCCCTCCATCTAAAAGAAAAGAAAAATTTGATGAATTGTTTGGTATTTCCCATTTTGAGAATATGAAAGAAAATGTAAGAAAATTAATTTCTTTTGTATCTATTGAACAAGATAAACAGCAAGTTTTATTAAATCAATTATCTTCACAGATTTTAAACATAAATATTTCTGAATTAACTTCTAAAGAGTTAGAGTTGAAATCAAAACTTGAAGAAGTTATGGGTCTTCTTAAAAATATTTCTGAAGAAAAATCAAAACTAATTGTAGAATTAAATATTCAAAAACAGAATAAAGAAAAGTTTGATAAATTAAATTTACAAATAAATGTTTTGTCTTCTAAAATAGATGAGATTACAAGGCAATTAGATATTTTAAAAGCTAAGGAAAATTTTTTTTTTACATATTCTTTGATGGATTTGGAAAAGTTAAAAAAAGATAAGCAAAAATTTATTTTTGATATTCAATTAGAGAAAGAAAACATTAATTCTAATCTTTTGTTTTATACAAAACAAATTTCTGATCAAGAATCTAAAATAAATATGTTTAAACGTTCTATACATCCATTACAAATAACTACAAGTGATCTTGTTTCTCAAAAAGAAGTATTTGAAAAGGAATTATTAGACTGTAAAGCAAAAGATTTGGACGTTGTTAATATGTTGAATAATATCGAAAAAAGTATATCTGAATTACAAAAAGGATATTCTGTATGCCCTATTTGTGAATCTCCATTAACCCCTGATAAGATTCAAGAGCAATTACAGAAAAAGCAGTTTCAAAAACAAGAATTATTAAATAAACAAAAACAACTTGATGTTTTAAAACAGCAACTTTCTGAAAAGTTAAGTCAATTATCTTTATTGGAAAAAAATTTAAAAGAAAATGAATTGATCAATTCCCAGATTTCACAGTTGTCAGTTTCTTTAGAAAATAACAAAAAGGTTGTTGAAGATTTGTCTATAAAATTAAAAGAACTAGAAAAGAATAAAGTGCTCAATTTAGAAGAAGAGTTACATGCAATAGATGATGCAATTTCTTTTTTGTCATTATCTTCTCAATTAAATGAGCTTTCTAAAACTAAAAATCAGTTGAATGAAGAGTTGGCTAAGTTGTTTTTTGATGAAAATAAGTACCAATTAGTTTTTTCAGAATATCAAAATATTGATTTAAAAAATAAAAACTTATTGGAGCAAAAAAAACTTTACGATTCTCTTTTATCTTCTATTTCTAAAGATATAACTAATTATAATATGTTGATTTCTTCTATGCAAAATGTTCAAAAAAATATTGATAAGTTTAATGTAAAAAAACAAGATCTTTCTTATTTTTTAGTTTCTATAGAAAAAAGTCAAGTCCAATTAAGAAATGTTTTAATTGACAATATTAATTCAACGTTGTCAATTATTTGGCCAAAGCTTTATGCATATGGTGATTATGTTTCTGCAAGGTTAAGAGCAAGTGATGATTATATATTAGAGGTGCAAACATTAACTGGTGATTGGATAAGAGTAGAAGGTTTTTTGAGTGGGGGAGAGAGGGCATGTGCTGCCTTGAGTATAAGGATAAGTATTGCATTAATTTTAACAAAAGATTTAGGTTTGTTAATTTTAGATGAACCTACACATAATTTAGATGAAAAAACTGTAAAAACATTCGGTGAAATGGTAGAAGTTCAGTTGTCTGGATTGATAGATCAAATTTTTATAATTACACATGATTCAAAGCTTTTAGAGGTCTCAAATGCAACAAAATATATTATTGAAAGAGATAAAGGCAATGATGGTGTTTCTATTATAAAGGAATATTTATAATTTATTTTTATTGGGGCCTACATGTTTATTTAGAAAAAAAGGTAATTTTTATGAAACAACAAAAAAAGTTAAATACTAAAAAAGAGATAAAGCTAAATTTAGGTAATTTAGAGCATACTTCTAATCCTGTGTTTAAAAAAGCAGTATCTATAAATCAAAAACAAGTACCAAAACCAATTTTAACAGATGTAAAAAAATTAGTTAGTTATTCTAAATTGCAAAATCAACCTTCTGATTTTCTTTTAAAAAGTGGATTAAATGCTAATAAGTTGATGAAATTAGGTGTTCCTTTAAGTTATTTTATTAAAGGGAATTTTCCATTAATTGATTTATATAAATTGGGATATTCTTTTTCATCAATTACACAAGGGTATATTGAAAATAAAGGAAAAATTTCAATAGTTTTTGAATTAGGAAGAAAGTTAAATGTCCCGGATAAAGAAGTTGTTAAATCATTAGTTGATGCAAAAGTAGATGTTTTTCAAATAGTTTTAGAATTAAAAAGAAAATATTATAATGCATATGGTATTGCTTTTGTGTTATTAAATGCAGATGTCCCAATAGATAAGATTATTAATTCATTTATTAAAGCAAAATTTTCTATTTCATCTTGTGTTTGGGTGATGAGGAAAACAGGTGTAGTTGATAAAGTAATTGCACAAAATTTACTAAAAGCAAATGTTCCTATTTCTAACATAGCAGTGTCTTTTTGGGAATCTGGTATGAATTCTGTAGATCTTACTAAACTTTTGGTTGAATGTAATGTTTCACCAGTAACAATTATTAAAGAGTTAACAAAAGTGGGTGCAAAAATACACGATATTGTAAAAGGTTTTTTAAAAATAAAATATTCAGTTAATAAGATAAAAACAATTTTGTTACAAGCAGGATATTCAGAACAAGATGTTGATAAGATTTTGTTTAGTGTTTTTAATTAAATAGTTGCTTGTGTTATATTTGCTATATCTATATTATACTATATTATATATTCTCTTTTTAATTGTTTTTGTGATAAAATATATTGATGTCAGAAATAATTCAAAATGAAATTAATTTTATAAAAGAGAAGTTTCAAAATTATTACAAATCTACTTTTGTGTCTAATGTTGTTGATGTTCCTCATAGAGAGTTTGGTACTGGGATATATGGTAAAAAAATTTATCAAAGGCATTTGGCATTTCCTTCACTTATTGATTTAAATAATTTTTTAAGGAAAGAAGGGCCTTTTTATATTTCTTATTCAGTCTCTTATTTTAAATATCCTGACAGAAGACCAATGGAAAAAAAAGAATGGTTTGGTGCAGATCTTTGTTATGAATTTGATGCAGATGATTTTGATTTGCCCTGTAAAAATGAACATGATGTGTGGGTTTGCAAAAATCCAGAATGTGGTTCTCACGGATATGGGCATTTAAATGTGTGCCCTAATTGTGGTGGTCAAATAGAAATTTTTGAATATGTTTGTAACGAATGTTTAGGTAAAGCAAAAAAAGAAACAATTAGATTAATTGATGTTTTAGAAAATGAATTTTCTCTTGATCCAAAAACGTTTATTATTAGTTTTTCTGGATCTAAAGGTTATCATGTAAGGATAACTGATGAAAAAATAAAGTTTTTAACCAAAAGTACTAGATTACAATTGATGTCTTATCTTTTAGGGAACGATATTAATTTGGAAAAACTAGGGTTTTATTTAGATAAAAAACAATGGTATTGTCCGCCTTTTTCTTCAAAAGGATGGGCAAAAAAGATTTTGAATTATATTATGTCTATGCTTTCTATAGATGATCCATATATTTTGGCAAATAGGTATAATATTACCTTACAGAAAGCAAAGATGTTAATTAAGAATAAAGAAGTTATTTTAAAACAAATGGATAATAATATATTGTATAGTAATTTTACAAATTCAGATGTTTTTTGGGAAAATATTCTTAAACACGCAATTGATAATATAAAGTTTAAAATAGATCCAAGTTCTTCAGGTGATATTTATAAAATTATGAGAGTTCCTGATACTATTCATGGTGGTACAGGTTTTCTTGCAAAAACAATAAATGGTGTAGATGAATTAAGAAGGTTTAATCCATTTAGTGATCCAGTTGTATTCTATTCAAACAATTTAAAAAAAATAAAAATTATAAAACCAGTCCCAAAGTTTGAGTTGTGTGGGGTTGGTTATGGCCCATTTGAAGTTAATCAAGAATTAGAATTGCCAGAGCATATATGTATTTTTTTAATGCTTAAGGGTGTGTGTGTATGGTAGAAGAATATAAAGTGGATTATGATGAGCTTAGAAAAATTTATAGACAAGAAAGTAAATCTCCACAATTAACAAAAATTAACCCCTCTTTCTATAAAGCTTTAAAAAAATTTGTTGCAGAAGAAAGAAATAAATATCTTAATTCTGTTGATTCTCTTTCTCCTTTAACTTTAAAAAAATTAGAAAATCTAAAACAAATGGTTGAAAAGATTAGAGATTTAAGATTAAAAAAATGTATGAATTTGTGTTTAATGTATTCTAGAACAAACGATATAAAAGACGATAATTTGATTGATGTAGAAATTGATTTTGTAAAAGATATTTTAAAGTTAATTGATAAGCAAATTGAATATACGAATGCTCTTTTAGGTGTCTCAAAGAAAGATATAAAAAAAGATGGGGAGTTAAATTTTATAAAAGTTAAATTTATAGAAAAGATTCCTGCATTTATTGGTGCAGATATGAAAGAATATGGCCCATTTGATGTTGGTGAGATTGGAGAATTACCGGAAGATGTTTTTTCTATTTTAGAACCAAAAGGGTTAGTAAAAAAAATTTAAATTGAAATGTTGATAAATAATGGAATATCCAAAAGTAAATGATGTTGTAATTTGTAAAGTTACAAAAATAACTGATTATGGTGCATTTGTTTCTTTGTTAGAATATGAGGGCCTAGAAGGATATGTGCATACCTCACAGGTTGCACCTACATGGGTTAAAAATATACACAACTATGTTAAATTGAATTCTATAAGGGCTGCAAAAGTTTTAAAAGTAGATGAATCAAAACAGCATATTGATTTGTCTTTTAGCAAAGTTTCAGAAGCAGAAGAAAAAAGAAAAATTTCAGAATATCGTTTGTTTTTAAGAGCAGAAAGTCTTATGAAAGTTATCGCAAAAGAATTAAATATAAGTGAAAATGATGCTTGGGAAAAGATTGCAGATCCTATTTTTGAAAAAGAACCAAATTTATATAAAGGATTTATAAATATTTTAAAATATGGTTTAAAAGAATATCCAGGGATTGACAAAAAGTATGAGAAAGCAATTTTAGCTGTTCTTTCAAAAAATATAAAAATTAAAGAAAAAAGAATTTCTACAATTTTAAAAATTACAAATGATGAACCAAATGGTGTTGAAGTTATTAAAAAAGCTTTATTAAAGATAAAAAAAGATTTTGAAAATGTTGATGTTATTTATGTTTCTGCAGGGAAGTATAATTTAATAGTTGCCGCCCAAGATTATAAAATTGCAACTCAAATAAAAGATAAAGTTATTTCTCAATTAGAAAAAATATTGAAAGGTTCAACTTTTGAAGTTCAAAAACAAGAGTCTTAAGTTATAATGAGATGAATGACATATGGTTACAAAAATAGAAATATTAGATAAAAAAAAATTAAAAAATCCAATATTGTTGGTTGGTCTTCCTGGTATTGGCTTGGTTGGAAAAATTACAGTTGATTATTTGGTTCAGGAATTAAAACCATCTCCTACACTTTATGCAAAGGTAGTTTCTGATTCATTCCCACCAGCAGTACATACAACAAAATCTATTATTGAATTAATTTGTGATGAAATTTATTTATATTCTACAAAAAATCAGGACATTCTTTTTTTAGTTGGCCCAGTTCAACCACCTATAATTAATGCAATTAATAGTAATCTTCATTATGAATTTGCAAAATCCATTTCTGATTTTTGTAAAAAACTAAATGTAAAGAAGATATATACCTTTGCAGGATTAAACATTGGTGAAAAAAGAATTAACACAAAACCAAAAACTATTGTGGTGTGTACTGATGAAGTTACAAAAAAAGAATTACAAGCAACAGGTATAAAAAACATTTCGTTTTATGAAAAAGATGATGACAGTTTGATTTCCGGTGTTGCAGGTTTGCTTCCTGGTGTTGCATATTATTTGTATAATATTCAAGGGGCTTGTTTAATGGGTGAAACAGATAGTAGATTACAATTAGGTGATCATAGTTCTGCAAAAGAAGTGTTAGATGTTGCATTAAAACTTTTAAATTTAAAAATAGATTTAGGAAAAATAGAAAAAAATGCAAAAAAAATAGAAGATTCGTTTACCCAAATCGTAGATAAGTTAAAGGAAATGGATGAAAAGGAAGCAGCACCTTCCCATTATATAAGGTGAAATAATTTATGCAACAAGAATTGGGGATTGTTATATCTACACCAGATAGCCCTTCAACTACAAAGATTTGTTTTGTGTGTATTGATAAACCTGTTCATAAAGGGCAATATGTTCAAATTAAGTATATTGAAGGAACATTGATTGGATTAGTTACAGACATTATAAAAATTAATAGATATTTTGAAAACCAAGATTCTATTAAAGAATTTGAAAATAACTCTGTAAATATTTTTGATCAATTTCCAATAAATGAATGGGAATTTTTACAAGCAGTGGTGAAGCCATTAGGTGTATTTTCTCAGAATAATATGTTTTCAAAAGTAACACTTCCTGTTTCTCCAGGAGATAGAGTTTATGTTGCAGAACCTGATGTTCTTTCTAAGTTTTTACATTTTAAAGAAAATGGACTCAATTTAGGGATGTTAGAATTTCCTAAATTAGATGTTAAATTTGATTTAGATAGACTTCTTCAAAAGCATCTTGCAATTCTTGCACAATCTGGTGCTGGAAAAAGTTATTTAACTTCTGTTATTTTAGAAGAATTATTGGATAGACCAAAAGAGCAAGGCAGAATTGCAGCAGTTCTTATTGATGTTCATGGAGAGTATTCCCATTTTTCAGAACCACTAGGAAATAAAGATAAAGAGCATGTTGATTATTCTTCAAAAACAAGAAAAATTAATTGTGCAGATATTAAAATAGGATGTACAGGGTTAACTGATGGTTTCTTTTTTTCAATTTTGCCAAATCTTTCAAATGTCCAAAAAAGAGAATTGTCTAAAGTTATTAAAAAATTAAAAGATGATACATATCATGGTGCAGGGCCATATGGTTTAGAGGATATTATTACAGAAATAAAAAATTCAGATATTAAAGAAAATATCTCTCGTCCATTAATTGATTCTATTTATGAGTTGGAAAATTATAAATTATTTGGGAAAATTGACCAACCATCTATTTTTGATGTTGTTCAACCAGGTATATTAACAATTATTGATTTTTCTAAAGAAATAAATTTAAAAAAAAAGCAAATTATTGTCCACTATTTTGCACATAGTTTGTTTTATGGAAGAATGCATGGTTCTGGTGTGCCTCCATTTTTATTTATTGTAGAAGAAGCACATCAATTTGCACCAGAAACTGCAAAACAAGAAAAAGCCTTTGCAAAACCCATTTTAGAAACTATTGCAAGAGAAGGTAGAAAGTTTGGTGCATCTCTTTGTTTAATTTCACAAAGACCTGTAAGATTATCTGCAACAATTCTTTCTCAAGCAAATACCCATATAATTTTAAGAATTACAAATCCAAATGATTTAAAACACATTGGTCAATCAAGTGAAGGGTTAGATCAAAAATCATTAGATATGATTAATTCTTTGCCTGTTGGTGAAGCTTTAGTTGTTGGTGAAGCTAGTTCTTATCCTGTTTTCTTTAAAGTTAGACAAAAGAAATCTCAAGATTCACATTTAGAAGTTTCTTTGTCAGGTCTTGCTAGATCTTTTGAAGAAAAAGAGGATAAAAAAAATAAAGATATAGAAAGTTTTATGTAATTTTATTGTTTATAATTTTTTTTTGCAGTATTTATATATTCTTCAAATTCTTGGAATGCATATTCAATAATTTCCTTAATGTCGCTTTTTTTTATTTTTTTTATATTATGTTCTTGGATATATTGTTCTCCGTATTTATAAATAAACAAATTTATTGCTGCTAATTTTTTTTCTTTTGTGTCTAATACAATATAGTTTGATAGGTCTCCATATTTTTTAATAATTCTTTCTTCTATTTCTTTTTCAATAAATCTTTGAATTTTTGGTTCTTTGCATTTTTCTAATATTGTATTTATTTTCCCAAATGTTTTGTTTGTATCTGGTTTCTTTGTTTCTCTATAACTTTTTATTTCCCTTTCTTTCCCTATTTTTTTTATATATTTTTTTGGTTTCATGTTTTCCATCTAATTTTAATATATATTTATTTTTTATATCTTTTATTTGTTTTAATATTTTTTTTTTTTCTTTTTCTGATTTTGTGTTTTTTAGTTGATTTATGAGTGAAGATATTTTTATTGAATATTTTTTATCAATTTCTTGAAAATTATCCATGATATCTTCTTTTTTTGATTTCTGCATATTTTTTTTGCATTTTTTATTTTTATTTATATATATATAGTTTATACTATACCTTTTTATATATTTATATTATTAAAATATAATATGTATCTTGTATCTTGGAATGAATTTGAAAGTTTATCTATGGAATTAGCTAAACAGATAATGGCTTCCAATAAAAAATATTTTGCAATAATAACAGTTAATCGTGGTGGCCTTTTGCTTGGTAGAATATTATCTGGTGTATTGGGTGTTCCATTAGGAATAATTTCTGCAAAATACATGACAGATAAAAAGAATTATATAATTGATAAAAATATTTCGTTTCTTTATGATATGTATGGAGAGCTTCAAGGGAATATTCTTTTGATTGATGATATTTTTGAAGCAACAGGGAATGATATTAAAAAAGTAATTATGAAGAATAATAAAAAAATAAAATATATTGATTTAGGTTGTGTCTTTTATAAATCAAAAGATAGTTTTAAACCAGATTTTTATATTAATCAAATTAAACATGATATAAATATAATTTTTCCTTATCAAGAAAAAGCCCTATTATCTGATCTTAGGGATTCTGATTAAATTAAAAAAGGAGTGAAAAATATGGTTGTTAAAAAAAATGTTAAGAAAAAAGGGAAGCAACAACTAAAGAAAAAATCACCTGTGCAAAAAAAACAAATTGTTGTTGAATCTAAAAAACAAGAACCAAGTAAATCAGTTAGTACAAAAAAAAACACAAGTGTCTCTACAGTAGGAATTATTGCATTAATTGTGCTTATTGCAGTTTTAATGATTGCCACAATAAGTTCTTCATTGACACCAATTGGAAATAATAGCCCTGAAGATAAAAAGATTGCGTTAGTTGCAGCATTAAAAGCAAATACAGACCCTATTTTGGATGGGTATATAGAATATATGACAGGAATGCCTAATATCTCATATGTTTCTAATGAAAATATAGATCAATTAAAACAGCAATATCCATTTGTTTTCAATGAATCTATTTCTGAGCAATTTGGTTATTCTGTAGCAAAGAATGGTGATTATATTCTTGAATTTCCTTCAGTTATTGTAGTTTATAACTATCCACAAAATAAAGTAAAGAGTTTGTTTTATATCCAAACAGTATAGTTCTTTTTTTCTTTTTTTCTTTTTTATAAGGTGTAATTATGGATGTAGATGAAAATCAAGTTTTGTTATTAAAAAAAAAGTTAAAAATTATTAAACAGTATAAAGGCCAAGGTACTCAATTAATTAGTTTATATCTTCCTCCTGATGCAGATAGAAGTTCTGTAATGAAACAGTTAACTGATGAAATTAGTCAATCTGCAAATATAAAAAGTCAGCAAACACGTAAAAATGTACAAGGTGCTTTAAGAAGAATAATGAATTATTTAAAACAAATTGATTTTAAATTACCAGAAACTGGTCTTGTTCTTTTTTCAGGAGAAGTTTCTCCTGTTCCTTCAAAGTCAAATATTATTTTGATGGAAGTGGTGCCACCTAAAAGATTAACAACAAAATTATATTGGTGTGATTCAGCTTTTCATACAGCACCATTAGATGAGATGATAACTACTGAGGATGTTTTTGGATTAATTGTAATTGATAAAAGAGAAGCAACAATTGGAGTTTTACGAGGCAAATCCCAAGAAATTTTAGGTCATGAAACATCTGGTGTTCCTGGGAAATTTCGTGCAGGTGGGCAGTCAGCTGCAAGATTTGAAAGATTAAGAGAGAAAGCTGCAGAAGATTTTTTTAAAAGAGTTGGAGATAAAGTAAATAGTATTTTTGTAAATATGCCCAAATTAAAAGGAATTATTGTTGGTGGACCAGGGAATTCTAAAGAATTTTTTTTAGAACATGCTGATTTAGATCATAGAATAAAAGATATGATTATTGGTAAGGTAGATACAGGGTATACTGATGAAACAGGAATTAAAGAAATCATTAATAGATCTTCTGAGTTGTTAAAGGAAGTAGGATTTGTTAAAGAAAGAAATTTAATAAATAAGTTTATAACACAAGTTGCAAAAGATCAATTGGCAACATATGGTTATACAGAAGTAATGACTGCATTAAAGTTAGGGAAAGCAGAAACAATTCTTGTATCAGAAGATTTAGATTGGTTAGTCATAAAATACCAATGCCCATCTTGTAAAAAAAACATATTTGATATTGTAAAAGATGCTTCTTTAATGAAGGAAACATCATTTGAAAAAAAATGTCCTGATTGTGATGTTGATGCAGAGTTTATAGAAGAATTAGATGTTTATGAATATCTTACAGAAGTTGCAGGAAATATGGGTACACAAGTTGTTTTAGTATCTACAGAAACACAAGAAGGAAAAACATTTTTTGAAACATTTGGTGGATTAGGTGCTCTTTTGAGATATAGATAGTTTTTATGGGGCAAAAAAAATTAATTTGTTTTATTAAAAACAATATTTCTTGGGCAGGCCTAAAGAGCATTGCACATAATATTATTTTAATGGATAAATTTTATGAATTTTAAATATATTACAACAACACCAGGATTGGGTGGTCGTATTAAGCAATATGCTGAAGATTTTTTAGTTTCAGAAATAGGAATAAATTATGAAACGGATGTTTTGTATTTGCCTAATAAGAAAGTAGAGGATATTGATTGGAATGGGGTTTTTCAAAAGAAAGGTGATAACCAATTTTTGATTTTAGATTTGGAGAAATATAATCTTTCAACAACTACTGCTATAAATAAAATTGCAAGATTTTTAAGAATAAGTAAACAAAGAATAAATTATGCTGGGCTAAAAGATAAACGTGCAATTACTTCTCAAAGAATTTCAATATACGATCCTTCTCTAGAAAGGATTTCTATTTGTTTTTTTAGAGATATTAAATTATATAATCCTCAATGGTCAGATAAGCGAATTGAAATTGGGGATTTGTTAGAAAATAAGTTTGTTGTTACAATTAGAAATATTGATTTTTCTGAAGGCCAAATAGAACAAATTGTTTTTCATGCATTTTCTGAAATAGAAAAAAATGGTTTGATTAATTATTTTGGAGAACAAAGATTTGGTGGTGTAAGAGAGATTACACATGTTGTAGGGAAACATTTTTTAAAAAAAGAATATAAAGATGGTATTCTTTTATATTTAACATATGTTAATGAACTTGAGAAGGAAGATATAAAAAATGCAAGAAAAGAGTTGGCTAATGATTTAAATTTTAAGAAGCATGCTGCACATTTTCCAACAAAAACTGGTTATGAAAGAGCCATTTTAAATTATTTAGCAAATCATCCTGACGATTATCTTGGTGCACTTAAGGTTTTACCAAAGTCTATTCAGTATCTTTTTATTCATGCATATCAATCTTATCTTTTTAATGAGTTAATTAATTTAAGGTTTGAAAAAGGATATGGTTTACAACCAATTTCTGGGGATAAAATTATAGATGGAGAAGTTTATCTTCCACTGTTTGGTTTTGAATCTGTTTTTTCAGATGGTCTTGCAGGAGATTTAGAGAAAGAGGTTTTATCTAAAGAAGGAGTTTCTTTTAAAGATTTTTATAATAAAGATTATGGTGTTCTTTCTTCAAAAGGTGATTGGAGACTATTGCGTATAAAAGCAAAAGATTTAATGTTGCATGAAATTTCTGCTGATGAACTGAATGAACATAAAAAGAAAGCTGTTGTTTCTTTTAGATTAGACAAAGGTCAGTATGCTACTGTTGTTTTAAGAGAATTAATTAAACAAGAATTTATTGGTTAACTGCAATTGTTTTTAATATTGTTTTTAATATTGTTATAACTCATTTTTTAAAAGAATAATTTTTAAAAGTGTTTTATATAGTATATTTTTATAATTATAAATGATATTTTATGCCACAACTAAATTTACGTAAAGCACACCGTGCTGTGTATTTTAAAAAGAATGATAGATTTGATGCCAAACGCAAGTTTTCTTCACCTCAAATTTTTAGTTCATCAGATATAAAGCGTATAAATTTTTCTAAAGATAAAATTGGTAATAATATTTTGCTTGGGAAAGGAAGTATAGGCCAAATATACATAGGAAGAGTTATTTTTAAAGATAATAGTGTAAAAAGAGTAGCAATTAAAAGGTTTAATAATCCAATTAATGATGCATTAGCAGGAGATTATAAAAAAGTCATATCTGATTTAAGAGAAATAAAATTAAGTTCAGGAAAACCATTAATCCCGAAAATGGATGTTGTAAAAATACCAACAAAGGAACATCCAGAAGGTGAATGGATGTTGATTTCTCCATTGTTTGGAGGCACAATAAAAGGTTCTAAGTTTTATCCAAATAAAATATCATATTCTCATCAAAATATTAGAGAGGTTGGTGAGATTATTGCTAAATTGTATAATAAAGGATACAGTGCAATAGATTTGTTTGCTGGTTTTAAAGAAAAAGAAGGAGTTATCCCCTTAGATATAGATATTTTAGCACGTAAAACTCGCCAGGATAAAGTTTCTCCTAGATTTTTTTTTAAAGTTATACATGATATTATCTATAGTCGTATGACTGATGTAAAAGATCCTCAACTTGTTTTGAATGAACTATATAATGAATGTTTAAAATATTTAGATAGTTCTCACAAAAAAGAAATTATAGAATATAATAAATTAAATCCAAATAGTTTGAAATGGTAATTTTTTTTAAAATGTTTTTTGTGTGCCTTCTTTTTGATAATCTATTTTTAGTTCTTTTAATATTTCTATACCAATTTTTCCTAAAATGGTTACTATTTTTTCTGGATTTTTAGAGATATCTCCTATATTTTTAATTCCTGCATTATATAATTTTCTTGCTCTTATTCTTCCAATTCCTTTTAATTGTACCAATGGTATTAGTTCTTCTTTTATTCCATATTTTAGTCTGGTATCTATTTTTTTGAAATCATAAATAAGTTTAAGGTTTTTTGTTTGTGTAAATTTTGCAATTTCAATTATGCAATGGCATATCCATTCTGCTTTTAATATTATGTTTCTTATTTGTCCTGGTGTGGTATTAAATTTTTCTATTAATTTATTTTCTTGTGTTTCAGAAATCCATTCATTTAGCATTTCTGCTTCATTTATTTTTGAAAGAAGATATAAATCTTCATAATCAAAAAATATATTTTGTTTTATGTCTTCCAATGTTGAAAACAATTCATCTTCTGTATCTTGTTTGTAGTGAAGGTAAGGTGCCATTTCTGTTGTATTTAATATTGTGTATATTAAATCTTTTTCAGTTAATTGTTTTTTACTATTTTTTATGTTTAGATCTTGTATTATATTGTATGCAGATAATGGGTCAATATATAAATAGCAAATTTGTTCTCCTAGTTTTGTTATTTGAATATTGTTGTTTTCTTTTATTTCTAAAAATCCGAATTCTTTAAATTCATTTATTATTTCATAAATATTTTCTCTAATTTCTTTTGTGTTTCCAAATATGTGGTAATAAAATGTTTTTGAAATAAATTTTTGTATATCTTCAATTGTTTTTAGTTCATTTATTAATATTATTGACAACAATTGTGTTCTTAATAAATTTATTTTTGCTAGTTGTGATTCTATGTCTGTTGGTCCAGAATAGATGTATGTATTAAATATTTTTTGAATATCGCTTTCTCTATTTACCCCTACAATAGCTTCTCCTCTATCATCATATTTAGGTCTACCTGCTCTTCCTGCCATTTGAAAAAATTCATTTATTGGTATTGGCACCATTCCATAATTTTCATATCTAAAAACAGTGTGTATTAATACTCTGAATGCAGGAAGGTTTATTCCTGCCGCCAATGTAGGTGTTGCAAATATTACTTTAATGTTTTTGTTTTTAAATTCTTCTTCTACGATTTTTCTTTGTGTGTGAACTAATCCTGCATGGTGGAATGCCACGCCAGAAAGTAGGTCATTATATAATTCTAAACATTGTTGTGTTGGTTGTTCTAATGCATTTCCTGCATCTTCTGCAATTTTTCTTAGTTTTTCTATTTCTTTTTCTGATAAATGTTCTTTTACTATTTTAGAGTATTTTTGTGCAAATGACATTGTATTTTTTCTAGAGTTACAAAAAATAATTATTTGTTTTTGTTTTTTTAGTGTGTCTTTTATAACAATCCCTATATCTGAATTTTTTGCATCACTTAGTGTGATTTGTTCATCTTCAAAATATATTTTGTTATCATAAAATACTCCTATCTTTAATGGTACAGGTCTATAATTACTTTCAATAAGTTTTGCATCTAACCATTCTGCAAGTTGTTTTGCATTTCCAATGGTTGCAGATAGTCCTAATATTTTTATGTTTTTATAGTTCTGTTTTATTTGTGTAATAACTATTTCTAATGTTGCCCCTCTATCATTCCCGATTTCATGGATTTCATCAATTCCAATTAGCCCAACTTCTTTTAACCAGTTAGGTTTGTGTCTTACAACAGAATCAAATTTTTCATATGTTAGAAAAAGGATATCATAATTTTCTAAATGCTTAACTGATGCGTCTAAATCGCCTGTGGAATATCCAACTTTGCAATTAAATTCTTTTTCAAACTTTTTTTTAATGTCGTGATAATGTTCAGATGTTAGTGCTTTTAATGGTGAGACATAAATTGCTTTTTTTCTTTTATTTATTAAGCAATCAATCAAAAACATTTCAAAGATTGTTGTTTTACCTGATGCAGTGGGTGTACATACTATTAAGTTTTCTCCAATATAGTTAATTGTTTGTTTTTGTGGTGGATTTAGTTCTTTAAAGTTGTTTATTTCTATTATTTTTTGTGCAATTTCATAGTTGTCCATATGTTTTCAAAAGTTTTCAAAATATTTTTTTCCAAATAAAGAGTTGTTGACAAATATTTAAATAAAAATAAGAAAGTATGTTTTGTTTTTGTGTTAAACAACTAATTTATGCATGTCTATGTAATATTTCTTTTTTTCTTCTTTCTGTTTTTCTTGTTAATGTGCTTTTTTTTTCTCTTTCTTTTGTTTTTTGTTTTTTTAAAATTTCTTGTTTTTTATATTCTTCTTCCATTTTTTTTAATTTTTTTATTTGCTCTGGTGTTAATGTTGGTTTGTTTGCCATTTTATTTCACCTCTTTTTTAATATATTTATTTTTTGTTAAAAATAATTTTTATTTAATAATTTATGGTTAAAAGAAAACCTTTTTAAATTGATTTATACTTATATTTTATATAAAATCTGTTTTTGATATTCTGTTTTATAAACTAAATTTTGTTTATGTTATATCAATGATATCTAAAATAAATGAAAAATGAGAATAATGATGCAAAAAAATGATGTTATAGTATTAGACCTTATTTTAAAAGATAATAATACAAAAGAGGTTTTAGATACAACTTTTGAAAAAATAGCAAAAGAGAATAATCTTAATCCAAAGGCGATATATAAACCATTAGTTAAGATTTTTGGAACAGGCGACCTTTTACCCTCTATTGAAGAGAATATAAAAAATTTAAAGGAAGGAGATACAAAAACCTTTTCTTTAACAAAAGATAATGCTTTTGGTGATAGAGACCCACAAAATACAAGAATATTGCCAATTTCTGAATTTAAGAAGGAAAATATTACCCCAGAAGTAGGTATGCAAATAAATCTTGGTGATCAATCAGGAAAAATAATTAGTATTTCTGGTGGTAGAGTAAAGATAGATTTAAATCCACCATTTGCAGGAAGAGATTTAGAGTATACAGTAACAATAAATAAAATTTATACACAAGATAAAGACAAGATTCAATGTTTTTTAGACACATATTTTTCATCATTACCAAAAGATACAATTACATTTAATTTAAAAGACAAAGAATTAGAAATAATGTGTACAAATGATCTATTTTCAAGATTATCTGATTTCAAACATTTTTTTTCTCATTTAGTTTTTGATGTTACAAATGTAGATACCATTAAATATTCTGAGATTTATAAAAAATCAGAGCATAATCATAGTTTAGGTGAAGAAAATTATGACTGAAGAAGTTAAAAGAGGAACAACAACAGTTGGTATTGTTGCCAAAGATGGAATAGTTTTAGCTGCAGATAGTTTATCTACAATTGGCCACATGCGTGCAAATGAGTCTTCTACAAAGATATATAAAATAAATGATAATATTGCTTTAACTATTGCAGGAGGCGTTGGGGATGCCTTAATTTTAGTTAGATTTTTACAAAATCAAGCAAATTTATATGAATTAGAACACAAAAGACCAATGAGCCCAAAATCTTGTGTTACTCTTTTGTCAAATGTTTTAAATTCAAGTAGAATGGTTCCATTTTATACACAGTTTATTTTAGGTGGATATTCCAATAACACTTTTTTTTTATATAATTTAGATATGGTTGGGGGAATAACTGAAGAAACAAAGTTTACATTTACTGGTTCTGGATCAGAATTAGTTGCAAGCATTTTAGATAAAAGTTATAAACCAAACATTTTAGTGAAAGATGCAATAGAGTTAGCAAAAGATGCAATTTCTTTTGCAAAGAAAAGAGATATTTTTTCTGGTGGGGATGGAATTAAAGTTGTAGTTATTGATAAAAATGGTGTTCAGGAATTACCATTACAGAAGTTTGATAAATAGTTTCTTTTTTGTTTTTGTTATATTTATTTTTAATTAAAATTTGATTTGTTAAAGCTTTTTTTGAAATAAATTTTAAAAGTTAGTGATAAATGATGAATGATTTATTTTGTGATATAAAGAAGGAAATTAGCAATAAATTGGATGAAAAGAATTTACCATATTCCAAAATTGAACCAGAAGGACCAGAAATAGGAATATATACAACAGATCCAAAAATTTATTTTGATGATAAAAAGATAATTGGGGATATTGCTGATTATTTTAAGAAGAAAATTAATATTCGTACAGAGAAAACATCTTTAATGGATGTTTCAGAAGCATATAATATTATTACAAAGCTTATTCCTCAAGATGCAGGCGTAAAAAATATTTATTTTGATTCAATTTTTGGCGAGGTTGTTATTGAAGCTCTTAAACCAGGTGTTGTTATTGGAAAACAAGGGGCGGTTTCAAAAGAGATCATTTATAACACAAATTGGATTCCAAAAATTATTAGAGCCCCAACAGATGATTCTGATATTTTAAAGAAAGTAAGAAGTTTTATTTATAAAAACACTTCTGAAAGAAAAACTTTTTTAAAAGATGTTGCAAAAAAAATTTATTCTCCTCCTGTTAGTTCAAAAGATTGGATAAGAATGACTGCATTAGGTGGTTTCGGAGAAATTGGAAGAAGTTCTATTCTTTTAGAAACACCAGATACAAAAATTTTATTAGATTGTGGGATTAATCAAGCAGATAAGAATGAAGAGTTTCCTTATTTAGGAGTATTAAGATTTCCATTAGAAGAATTAGATGCTGTTGTTATTTCTCATACACATATAGATCATATTGGTTTTTTACCATATTTGTTTAAGGTAGGCTATAATGGTCCTGTTTATTGTACCGAACCAACAAGAGATTTAATGGCTTTACTTTTATTTGATTCAATAAATGTAAATGTTTCTTCTGGAAAAGAACCTCTTTTTTCAGAGGAACATGTTGTACAAACGATTAAACATTGTATTGTAAGAAATTATAGAGAAGTTACAAATATTGCACCAGATGTAAAGTTAACGTTTTATAATGCAGGGCATGTGTTAGGTTCTTCATCTGTACATTTGCATATAGGTGCTGGTAAACATAATCTTGTATATTCTGGAGATATAAAATATGGTTTTACAAGGCTATTAAATAATATTGATATGGATTTTCCAAGGTTAGAAACATTGATTATTGAAAGTACTTATGGAGATAAAAAAGAAGTGTCTAATAGAAGTATTGTAGAAGAACAACTTATCCAAACAATTAATGACACAGCTGCAAAAGGAGGAATAACATTAATTCCTGCATTTTCTGTTGGAAGAGCACAAGAGGTTATGCTTGTTTTGGAAGAATATAAAAGAAGAGGAAAATTGAATGTAGATAAGGTGTATATAGATGGTTTGACAAGAGAAGCATCAGCAATACATACTGTTTATCCAGAGTATTTAAGACATACAATTAAAACAAGAGTTCTTCATAATAATTCTCCATTTATGTCCCCTTTGTTTGTATCTGTAGACAATGCAGAGAATTCCAGAGAGAATGTTTTAGATAATCCTGGTTCTGTAATTATTGCATCTTCTGGTATGTTGACAGGAGGGCCATCACTTAGTTATTTTTATAAATTAGCAGATAGTGAAAAAAACACATTGGTGTTTGTTGGGTATCAAGCAAAAGACTCTATGGGTTGGAAATTACAAAAAGGTTTAAGGTCTTTTTTAATAACTGATGAGCAAGGTAAAGCAAAACATATAGATGTAAAAATGAATATTGTTACTGCTGATGCATTTAGTGGTCATGCAAATAGACAAGAGCTTCTTAGTTATATTAATAATTTAAAAGATAAGCCATCAACAATAATTGTAAATCATGGAAATGCATGTCAAGATTTTGCAAAAACAGTTTCTCAAAAGTTCCATCTTAATGCTGTTGCAATAAAAAATTTAGAGAGTGTTCGATTGAGATAGGTATGTTTATTTTAATTACTGGTGTTCCTGGTACTGGAAAAACAACTATTTCAAAAACTTTAAAAAAGGTTTTAAATAATAAATATATTATTTTGAATGATAAAGAGTTTTGTAAAAAAAATGATTTAGGAAGTTATACAAAACAAAATGAGTATGTTGTTTCTATTCCTAAATTAAATAGTGCTTTTAAAAAATTTTGTTTACAAAATAGTTATAAAAACATAATTTGTGAAGGCCATTTATGGTGTGAATTAAATAAACAAAATCTTAAGTTATTTGATTTTGTTTTTGAATTACGTGCCTCTCCAAAGGATATAAGAAAAAGATTGAATGAAAGAAGATATCCTATAACCAAAATTGAAGATAATGTTTTTTGTCAAGAAACAAATTATGTTTCAAATAATTTGGATTTGAAAGATGTTGTTTTTTATAAAGTAAATGTTAATAATGATATTAATAAAAATATAAATAAAATAAAAAAGATTATTTATGGAAAAAACACAGAAAGAAAAAAGTTTTGATCAACAAGAACAAATAGAGCAATCTGCATCTCAAACAGAAGAGGAAGTTAAAAGAAGTAAGTTTGTAAAAAAACAAACAAAGTTGATAGTAAATATTATAATTATTCTATCTATTTCTTTAATTGTTGGTGTAATTATATATAATTATAGTTTACAAAATAAATATTCTTTTACTGATAATGAATCAGGAATTGCAATTTATTCAAATGGTTTTAGTATACCTGATGCATTTAATGTTATTTCAAAAGACATTAATTTTACATTAGGGTTTTATTATAATGAAGATGATCTAAATTATATATCAACTATTGCACCACCTATAATCCAATTAAGAAAAATATTTGGTGTAAAAGAAGGTGCTGGTGAAAAAAAAGTGGATTTTGTGTTAATAGGTTTAAATAATAATGGTGATGTAACTTCATGTCAAGCAAGTTTAGGAGATTATAAAATGAATCAAGATTTTAATGCACAAGACTGTTTAAGTATTTTAAGTAAAAAACAAAGTTCTTTGTTAGTTGAGTATCCAGATCCACAATTAAAGGAAACAAGTATATATTTAGATGCCTCAAATAAATCTATTATTGTAAAATTAAAATCTGCAGAAGATATAGAGAAAGCATTAGTTTTAATTGAAAAGTTTTTGTTTCCTGATTTAGAAGGTATTCAAAAATATATAGATGATTTTGAGAAAGAGTTAGCAGATTCAAATGTTTTGCAATAGTTTATTTTTTTATATTTTCCAATTTTTTGATATAACATATAGACTGAAATAACAAAAATAGATTTGAAACCTCTGACGAAATATATATAAATTGTTTGGGTTCTATTTTTTATAATAAAAAAATATAAAATCAAAGAAAATATGGTTTACAAAAAAGAAAATACACAAAAAACAATAATATCCAAACAACAGGAAAAAGATATTATTAATAACAAACAAAATCAGCAAAAAATAAGGCAAAAGACAACATCTTATGTAATAGCCTTAATTTTAACAATATTTGGTATAATTTTCTTATTTTCATTTTTAACAACAACAAACATGAATGACAATTTAAAAATAACTGGTTATGTTACTGGTATTCCACCAAGTCAATGTACATCCTCTCCTTGTGATATAAATCAATGTGGGTACTTAGGCAGAAGCAATACTACATATGTATTAGCACAAGACATAGATGGGCAGGGAATAGAAACCTGTTTTAATATAGGTGCCAACAATGTTACTTTAGATTGTAATGGCCATTCTATAATAAATGTTAATACAGGTGTGTATACAGGGGATAGCACCTATTTTCTTACTAAAAATTGTAATATTATTGCAATAGCCTCGGCTATTTCTATCCATAACGCAGCATACATTACAATTATTGATTCTAATTTAATAACCATTGGAGATAATGCAAATTCTTTTTTTATAGGTCATTGCTATTCTAACAATATATTATTTAACAATTGTTATATTAAAGCAACAGGTAATGCTAGCAATGGTATATGTTGTGGTTCAAGTTATCCA
>Ga0116149_1001468_pt1 | contig 28393 bp, 21 predicted proteins | sample AD_UKC057_MetaG_FD_89787 | JGI IMG/M metagenome (GOLD analysis project Ga0116149, IMG submission 89787) | Active sludge microbial communities of municipal wastewater-treating anaerobic digesters from USA - AD_UKC057_MetaG | ecosystem: Engineered > Bioreactor > Anaerobic > Digestate | place: USA...
AAATAATTGAATTGACTTTCAATAACTTAGCAACAATTGAAATTTATTTCATATTTTTATCGGACATCAGTGAATTCAAATAAAAAAATATGGGTGTGGTTTAAAAAGAACGGGTCATCTGAAATTGAATAAAATGAATACATTTACAAAGCTCCACCTACAAAGCACTCACTCAACAGAAATTCTAAAGAAATAAATGAAAAAAAACATTCTCATTATACTTAATTCCTTTTTTTTATTTGTTTCAGCTTATATCGTTACTAAATTAACTCTTGCTTTTGTCAAATTCATTGTAATAAGATCTTTTGGCGGAAAAACACTGCTGAAAGGGTTTTACATGGAGTGTGTAAACCATACTTCATCGCCTATATGGACTCAAGTGAGTGTGTTAAGCATTTACCTCGCAAACTTTATAACAGCCTTATTAATTGGAATATTCTCTTACATTTTATACACATATTTCAAGAGAATAAAAGGGTTCATGAAACTCTGGTTATTGTGGGTTTATATCATTGCAGTAAATCAATCTCTTGGAAGCTTTATCAGAGATATTCCGTTTAAGCGCGACATATTTCATGCATTGAATTGGATGTATATTCCTTATGAAGCAATGGTCGTTTTTTCGGCATTAACAATTATTCCGATATTTTTCATTTACAGAAACAATCTTATAAAATTTCTTAGAATGTCTTCTGGTAAAGTTGATTTTCTTTTACTTCCTAATCGTAGAAAGTTTTATTCTTTGATCGGACTTATCCCAGGATTATTGGGACTTGGGTTTATACTACTTACTCATATTCATAAAATCAAAGCCTACGAATATATTGAAGTCGGACTTTTTCTGTTTGCTCTTTTAATTCCATACCTATTCTTGCTTAAAAAACAAATTTTCAATGATTTCAGAATTGCTAAGGGAAATAAACCCGGAGCATTCAGCATAATTACCATGTTGGCTTTCGTCATTTCTGTCGCAACTTACTTCTATTTAAAAAACCGATATTATTAATTCTTATTGAAAACCAAGCCTAAACCGGACAATTCTGCCAGGAAGGCTCAGAAATTTCGGTCTATTCTTCAAAAAAAATAAATCTTAATAAATATTTAATAGTCGATACCTGTACGCAATATCAATCGTTTTATGAGTACTTTTACCTGAAATTAAATGTTATGCTCCGAATTGCCACCTTAGTGCTTGTGTTGCTTGCAACAACCGGAATATACGCCCAACAGGCCTGGAGTTTAAAGACGTGTATCGACTATGCTTCCGAAAACAATCTGGAACTGAAGCAGCAGTCGTTGTATATCGACATGTACCGCAACAATGCACTGACATCGAAGATTGGGCTTCTTCCCTCGATAAACGCCGGTGTTAACCAGAATTTTTCGTTTGGCCGCAGTGTTGACCCGTTCACCAACGAATTTGCAGAGGAAAATGTAAGTTCCACCAATGCCAGCATTTCGGGTTCGGTTACACTTTTCAACGGGTTTCAGCAGTACAACACCATCCGCAAGAGCGAAGCCGATTTACAGGCCGGACTGTATGATCTGGAGTCAGCCAAAAACAACCTGGCGCTCAATATTACCTCGGCATACCTGCAGATTCTCTATGCCCGCGAGGTGCTGGAAACCGCCAGATTACAGGCCGAAATAACCCGTGAGCAACTCGAAAGAACCATCAAGCTGGTCGGTGCCGGTAGTCTGCCCCTGCAATCGAAGCTGGAGGTTGAGGCACAGCTGGCAACCGAGGAAGTGGCTGTTGTGAATGCCGAAAATCAGCTGGCCATGGCGCGTTTGAACATGGTTCAATTGCTGCAACTCGACGATGAAAGCGATTTCGAAATTATAATCCCTGATTTATCCTCACTCATCGGGAATGCCATTATGATGCCTGTAGAAAGCATCTATCAGGAGGCACTGAAAAACATGCCGGAGATAAAATCAGCCTCCATGAAAATGCGCAGTTCCGATTTACAGCTGGCACTGGCACGCGGATCCCGAAGTCCGCAGATATCGTTGTCGGCGAGTTATGGTACCGGATATTCGAATGCCCGAAAAATGATTGATCAGGTTACTCCTGCTGCACCGGTACTCACCGGTTATGCCACCGACCCCTACGGCAACTACTACGATGTGTATCAATACAATTTCGACTATTCCTATGTTACCCGGCCTTTCGGCGACCAGTTGCGCGACAATGCCAGTGCTTCGGTAAGTATCGGAATGAGCATCCCAATTTTCAACGGGTGGTACACCAACAACCGCATAGCCAACGCAAAAATTGAAGCACTCCAGAGTAATCTGTCATACAATATCGCCGAAAGGCAGCTTTACCGCAACATTCAGCAGGCTCACGCCGATGCCCGCGCTGCCCTAAAAAAATATGAAGCCGCCGAAAAAGCATTCAATGCCAGCAAAGCTTCGTTTGAATATACCCAACAACGATTTGACCTGGGGCTGGTAAACTCACTCGATTTCAACACGGCAAAAACCAACCTCAACCGATTGAAATCGGATATGATAAATGCGAAGTACGATTTAATTTTCAAACAAAAAATCCTTGATTTTTACAGGGGAATAGGAATATCGCTATGAAAACAAAAACAAAAAAACGCAAGCTGTACCGCTACCTGATTATCGGGCTGGTTGTTTTAATTGTAATGCTGATAGTTGCGCGCAAGGCCGGATGGATGGGTCATGAGGCGGCCAACAAGGTGAGTGTCGAAAAATCGGCACGCCGCACCATTGTCGAAACCGTTACGGCAAGCGGTAAAGTACAACCAGTTACCGAGGTAAAAATCAGCCCTGATGTATCGGGTGAAATTGTGGAGTTAGCCGTAAAAGAAGGTGATCCGGTAAAAAAAGGACAGTTCCTGCTGAAAATAAAACCCGACCTCTACGAATCGGCACTCGACCGCAGTGTGGCTGCCCTGAACAGCGCCCGTGCAAATCTGGCGTCAACCCGTGCCCGTCTCGAGCAAACTCAGGCTCAGTTTAACCAGACCGAATTATCGTTCACCCGAAACAAAAAACTATACGATCAGGGTGCTATTTCGCAGGTGGAATACGAAAATGCCCTGGCCGCCTATCAGATGGGACTTGCCGACCTGAATGCAGCGCGTCAAAGCGTGAAGGCTGCGGAATTCTCGGTAGCCAGCGGCGAAGCCACCGTGAAAGAGGCCAACGAAAACTTGTATAAAACCTCGATTTACGCTCCGGTTGACGGAACCATCTCGTTGCTCAACGTAGAACTCGGCGAACGGGTTGTTGGAACCGAAATGATGGCGGGAACCGAACTGCTTCGCATTGCCAACCTTTATGAAATGGAAGTAATTGTTGACGTAAACGAAAACGACATTGTAAAAATTGGAATAAACGACACTGCCGATATTGAGGTGGATGCCTATCTGAATAAAAAATTTGCAGGCGTTGTTACCGACATTGCCAATTCGGCTACCACTACGGGATTGTCGGCTGATCAGGTGACCAATTTTAAAGTGAAAATCAGGATTTTACCCTCATCGTATGCCGAACTGGTAAGCGAACGCAATAAATTCCCCTTCCGTCCGGGTATGTCGGCCAACGTTGATATCAGAACCAAAACTGCAGGCAATGTACTCTGTGTTCCGCTACTCGCTGTAACCACAAGGCCCGACAGTACCCAGCAGGCCAAAGACATCACCGTGAAAGAAGACAGCGACGAAAACGAAACTAAAAAAACAGGCCTGCAGGAAGTAGTTTTTGTTTATAAGGATGGTAAAGCGGTGAAAAAAGTGATAAAAACCGGAGTGCAGGATGCTTCACACATTGAGGTTATCGAAGGACTTACCGAAGGCGAAGAGGTAATTTCGGCGCCCTACAGCCTGATTTCGAAAATATTGCAGGATGGAATGACCGTAATAAAAGTTGACAAAAAAGAACTGTTCAATACCGATAAAAAAGAGAAATAGCCATGGCGCTCATTCTTTCGGTTGACACAACCACTCCGGTCTGTTCAGCAGCTGTTTCGGAGCACGGGAAAACAATTTCGTGCAGCGAAAATCACATCGACCGGTCGCATGCAGCCATGCTCAACCTGCTGATAGAACAAGCCTGCATCGAAGCCGGAAAACTGTTGGGGCAAATGGATGCCATTGCAGTGAGCAAGGGTCCGGGCTCATACACCGGTTTACGCATTGGAGTGTCAACGGTTAAAGGACTGTGCTATGCATTAAACAAACCCATGATTGCCGTGGATACGCTTAAAATAATGGCAGGAATGGCATTGAACAAACAACCCGGGCTGAAACCGGACAGTTTGATCTGCCCGATGATTGAAGCCCGCCGCGACGAAGTATACGCTGCAATTTACAACATCAACCTGGAGTGTATCCGTTCGCTTCAAGCCGAAATACTGACATCCGGGTCTTTCGGGGAGTTTATCAGCGAAAATCAAATTTTTTGCTGCGGAAATGGTTCGTTGAAAGCCCGCGATATTATTGTCAATCCTAAAATTCTGTTTATTGACGGAATTTATCCCTCGGCCGGATTTATGGGTGCAGAGGCATTTGCCCGTTTTACTGCCGGAATTTTAGAAGATGTAGCCTATTTTGAGCCGTATTATTTAAAGGATTTTGTTGCCACTGTGCCCAAAAATAAAGTATTGGGTGGTTTTGGAAATGCAGGTGCAACGCATTTATAAGCAGAAAATGGCCAAATCGGGTCATGAAATTAAAAAACAAGTGTAATTTTTTTTTGAAAATTCACAAACAATATTTACATTTGCAGCCCGAATTGAATTTAGGGCAATAAAAACGTTAAGAAAATGAAAGAAAACCTGCATCCGAAAAACTACCGACTGGTAGCATTTAAAGATATGTCGAACGAAAATATTTTCATCACCCGCTCGGCTGCCAATACCAAAGAAACTATCGAAGTTGACGGCGTTACCTATCCGTTGTTCAAGCTCGAAATTTCGAACACCTCGCACCCGTTCTACACCGGTAAAATGAAATTGGTTGACACTGCAGGACGTGTTGATAAATTCCGCAATCGTTACCAGAAACATTTCGACAAAAATCAGAAATAAGGCAACTAACAGTTGTTGTGCAATAATTCGCTCAAAAGCCCTGTTGGAATACAGGGCTTTTTTTTATTTTTAAAACGTGAAAACTCCATAATATGAAAAACATCATCGCAAGCGATTGCGGGCTTCACAAAAGAATGTTGCCACTCAGCTACACCCGCCCTATCGCCGGAATACGCACCGGAATCCTTACCAATGCCGAACGCTGGGAAAAACTCAGCGGACAATCCGTTTCGTATGCCACCGAAAAATATCTGTCGAAAAAATTCGGTTGCCTTGCATCAGAAATAAATCTGGTTATTAACGGCAGCGTCATCGCCGATAAAAAACTGGCAGAGGCAGTGCTGAATCTCGAAAAAGGCTCGTTGGTTAAAAATGGTATGGCCATTGCGGCAATTATCAAAGGTGTGGGAAACAACTATACCCTCGACGCCCTTCCCGAACCCATAATGGAATACCCAAACGAGGTGTTGTTCAACGACGAAATATATCACGTATTTGGCCATGCAGGGCAAGCCATAGCGATTGATTTCGAATTGATTACCGAAAACCGTAAAACTCAGTTTTTGAGTGCTACCAATACCATTATAGGCAGCCATCCTGTTTTTGCCGAAGAAGGCGCTCGGGCTGAGGCAGCGATTTTCAATACTGAAGCGGGCCCTGTATATCTGGGGCGCGACTCCGAAGTTATGGAAGGCAGCATGGTCAGGGGACCATTTTCGCTGGGAGAACACAGTGTGTTGAAAATGGGAGCGAAAATTTACGGCCCCACGGTTATCGGCCCACAATCGAAAGTGGGCGGCGAATTGAACAATGTGGTGATTCTTGGGTTTACAAACAAGGCACACGACGGTTTTCTGGGAAACAGTGTAATTGGTGAATGGTGCAATCTGGGTGCCGACACCAACAACTCGAACCTGAAAAACAACTATGCCAAGGTGAAACTATGGAGCTATGAACACGAAAGATTTATGAATACCGATTTGCAATTTTGCGGACTCATCATGGGCGATCACTCAAAATGTGGAATCAACACCATGTTCAACACAGGAACCGTGGTTGGGGTAAGCGCCAATATATTCGGAGCCGGATTCCCCCGCTACTTTATTCCATCGTTTAGCTGGGGAGGGGCATCGGGGGTTCAGGTTTTTCAACTAAACAAAGCCTTTGAGGTAGCTGAAGCAGCCATGGGGCGCCGTAACATGTTTCCCGACGATGATGACAAGGAAATATTGTCACACATTTTTGAGTTATCGAAGCCATACCGTAATTTTTAACCCATGGCACAACAATTGCCAACAAACTCCACCACAACATTATCTGGCCTGAAGTGCCAGAATGACAGATAACAATACGTATGAGAGAATTAAAAGACCTGCTGTTAGATAGTATTTCGATGTCGAAACTCGATGAGGATGCTGAATTTATTCCCATTCTGGGCTTCGACGATGAAGATGAACAACGCGATACAAGCCTGCCCGAATTGCTGCCCATATTGCCACTTCGTAACACCGTTTTGTTTCCTGGAGTGGTTATGCCCCTCACCGTTGGCCGGAGCAAATCGTTTCAATTGGTGCAGGAGGTTTATGCCGGCAATAAGTTGCTTGGTACAGTTTCGCAAACCGAGGCGTCAATTGAGGATCCCACTGCCGACGACCTGTTTAAAACCGGTACGCTGGCGCGGATTCTTAAAATTATTGAAATGCCCGATGAAACCATTTCGGTGATAATTCAAGGGAAGAAAAGACTTGAAATCAATGAGATTGTAAAAACCGAACCTTACTTTAAAGGCCGGGTTAAAATTATGCACGACCTGAAACCTGCTGATTCCGACAAGGAATTTTCGGCCATTGTAAGTACATTGAAAGACCTTTCGCTTAAAATCATTAAGCTGAGCAATTCTATTCCCAAGGAAGTGGCTTTTGCCATTAAAAATATTGATAATTCGGCTTTCCTCATCAACTTCATCTGTTCCAACAGCGATATTCAGCCATTCGATAAACAAAAACTGCTCGAAACCGACGATCTGAAAGAAAGAGCCATTCACCTGATGGAATTGCTGACCCGTCAGATTCAGATGCTTGAGCTTAAAAACGATATTCAGGCCAAGGTAAAAAAAGACCTAGACCAACAACAAAAAGAATATTTACTGCATCAGCAGATGAAAACCATTCAGGAAGAGCTGGGTGGGAGCCCTATTGAACAGGAGCTTAAAGAAATGCGTGAGCAGGCAGCAAAAAAACGGTGGAACGATGAGGTAAAAGCCCACTTCGAAAAAGAGCTGCAAAAATTGCAAAGTCTGAACCCCGCTGCTGCTGAATTTTCGGTACAGGTAAACTATATGCACACGCTGCTCGACTTGCCGTGGAACGAATACACACACGACAATTTCGACCTGAAAAATGCATCCAACGTTCTTGATGCCGATCACTATGGTCTTGAAGAAGTAAAAAAACGCATACTCGAGCATTTGGCGGTATTAAAACTGAAAGGCGACCTTAAATCGCCCATACTATGCCTGGTTGGTCCTCCGGGAGTGGGTAAAACCAGCCTTGGAAAGTCGATTGCCCGTGCTCTGGGACGTAAATATGCCAGAATGTCACTCGGCGGATTGCACGATGAATCAGAAATCAGGGGACATAGAAAAACCTATATTGGTGCCATGCCGGGACGTATAGTTCAAAACCTTAAAAAAGTAAAGTCTTCGAATCCGGTATTTGTTCTTGATGAAATCGACAAAGTAGGAAAAGATTTTCGTGGCGACCCTTCATCAGCACTGCTTGAGGTACTTGACCCTGAACAAAACTACGAATTTCACGACAATTTTCTAGAAATTGAGTACGACCTGTCGAAGGTGATGTTTATCGCCACAGCCAACACCACCCAGACCATCAGTCCGGCATTGCTCGACCGCATGGAAATGATTGACGTGAGTGGCTACATCATTAATGAAAAAACCGAAATTGCCCGACGTCATCTCATCCCTAAACAACTTGAGGCACATGGTCTGAACAAAAAACATCTGCAACTCGACAATACGGTTATTGAATTCCTTATCGAGAATTACACCCGCGAATCGGGAGTGAGAATGCTCGACAAAACCATTGCAAAAATTGCGCGTCAGGTGGCACTGAAGGTAGCTGTAAAAGAAAAGTACAACATAAACGTGTCGATTGATGAAATTGAGACCTATTTAGGCAGCCGTAAATATCACAAAGAAAAATATCAGGGGAACCAAATTGCGGGCGTAGTAACCGGTTTGGCATGGACTGCCACAGGAGGCGACATATTATACATCGAAACCAGTCTTTCGAAAGGCAAAGGGAATCTCACACTGACGGGGAATCTGGGTGATGTTATGAAAGAATCGGCGGTAATAGCCCTCGAATATGTAAAAGCTCATTCCGAAATGCTGGGTTTGAATCCTGATGTTTTCGAAAAATGGAATATTCATATCCACGTTCCCGAAGGCGCTATTCCCAAAGATGGTCCATCGGCGGGTATCGCCATGGCACTGTCGATTGCTTCTGCCTATACGCAGCGTAAAGTACGCGAAAGTCTTGCCATGACAGGTGAAATTACCCTGCGTGGCAAAGTACTTCCGGTTGGCGGAGTAAAAGAAAAGATTTTAGCTGCCAAGCGAGCCGGCATTACGCACATCGTACTGTCGCGCGACAACCGTACCGATGTTGAAGAAATCAAAGCGGTGTATGTCGAAGGGATGGAGTTTTTGTATGCCGACACCATTCTCGATGTTTTCGGATTTGCTCTTACCAACGAGAAAGTGAGCAACGCCAAGCAGATTGAATAGGCTTTATCTTAGTTTTTCCTGATCCAGGAAGACACTTCATCGGGACTTGGGTTTTTTAGCCCCAGTTTATGCTTCTTGTTCCAGCCACATAGCTGCTGATGCAGTTTATTCGGATTTGCCTGTTTTAACAGTTCCACCGATGCAAAACCCGAATTCTGAACAATCTCTACCCACTCGTCGGGAATGCCCAGGGCAAGGAAGTCATCTCGTGAATCGACTTCAGCCTTCTTTTCGGGGCGCATCTGCGGGAAAAAAATCACATCCTGAATGGAGGCTGAATTGGTCATAATCATGGTAATACGGTCGATACCAATACCCAATCCGGCTGTCGGGGGCATACCCAGTTCGATGGCATTCAGAAAATCTTCGTCGAGAACCATTGCTTCCTGATCGCCTCGTTTTGCCAGCAATAGTTGTTGCTCGAATCGTTCGCGCTGATCGATGGGGTCGTTCAGCTCCGAATAGGCATTACAAATTTCTTTGCCATTGCAGATGGCTTCGAAACGCTCTACCAATCCGGGCTTACTTCGGTGTTTCTTTGCCAGCGGCGACATTTCGACAGGATAGTCGGTAATGAAGGTGGGTTGTATCAGCCTGGCCTCGCAGGTTTCACCAAAAATTTCATCAATCAGTTTACCTTTACCCATAGCGTCGTTTACTTCAACTCCGAGTTTTTGCGCAGTGGAACGCAGTTGGGCTTCATCCATTTCCGAAATATCGATTCCGGTAAAATGGTGAATGGCTTCAAACATAGTAAAACGTTTCCAAGGGCGTTTGAAGTCAATAATATTTTCGCCAACCTGAACCTCGGTTTTTCCATATAAACCCAGTGCAATGGTCTCGAGCATTTCTTCCACCAGATTCATCATCCATTCGTAGTCTTTATAAGCCACGTATAGTTCCATTTGCGTAAACTCGGGATTATGAAAACGGTCCATTCCTTCGTTGCGGAAGTCTTTCGAAAATTCGTACACTCCATCGAAACCACCCACAATCAGGCGTTTCAGATACAGTTCGTTGGCAATACGCAGGTAGAGTTTCAGGTCGAGTGTATTGTGATGGGTTGTAAAAGGCCTTGCGGCTGCACCGCCATAAACCGGTTGAAGAATCGGAGTTTCCACTTCGAGATATCCCCGTTCATTAAGAAACGAGCGCATGATATTGGTTAACCGGGTACGTCTGATAAAAACATCTTTCACCTGCGGATTTACCACCAAATCGAGCGAACGGTTGCGGTAACGCATATCGGGGTCGGTAAAGGCATCGAAAACCTGACCGTCTTTTTCCTTTACCACCGGCAATGGTGTTATTGATTTACTGAGTACGGTAAATTCGCGAACATGCACTGAGATTTCGCCCATACGGGTGCGAAACACATAGCCTTTCACCCCGATAATATCACCAATATCGAGCAATTTTTTAAAAACCATATCATACATCGTAGTATCACCGTCAACAGCCAGATCATCCTTTTTCAGGTACAACTGTATTCGTCCTGATTCATCCTGTAATTCGGCAAACGATGCGTTGCCCATAATGCGTCGCGACATGATACGACCTGCCAGCGAAACATCACTTAATATTTCGGGCTTTTCGTCATCGAAAGTTTCAACGATACATTTTGCCTTGTTGTTTACATGATATTCCTGTGCCGGATAAGGATTCACACCCAATCTGCGCAGTTCTTCAAGCGATTGTCTTCTGACGATTTCCTGTTCACTCAGTCCGATTACACTCATGGTATTATTTTTTTTGCGGCACAAAGATAATGTTTCTGTTTGTTATATAATAACCGGACGAATGATTTACCCGGTTGGAGTGCAACAAGCTGACTTGTCAACAAAATTTCAGTAGTCGGGTGAAAGCAAATTTGCCTGTTAAAATTTCTCAAAAATTTCAAAATAATCCCCATAAAATCGCGTTAGCAAAACAGTCTTTTCGTAAAAAAACACATCGCTGCATAAAAATAATATTACTTTTGTAAGCTACAGAAATAACACAATCAACTAATGGAGAAACGATGGGTTTTAAAAGAACAGGCGGCCGGAGAAAAGGTGGAAAAACTCAGCAAGGAACTCAACATTGACAGTGTTATTGCAAATTTATTGGTACAACGGGGTGTTGAAACCTACGAACAGGCACGTGTATTTTTCAGGCCTGAACTAAGCGATTTGCACGATCCTTTCCTGATGAAAGATATGGACAAAGCTGTTGAGCGGCTTGAGTTGGCCATTAAAAATCATGAGAAAATTCTGGTTTATGGTGATTACGATGTCGATGGCACTACGGCGGTTGCCTTGGTGTACAGTTATCTGCGTCAGTTTCACCAGCATCTGGGTTTTTATGTTCCCGATCGTTACAACGAAGGCTACGGGGTTTCTATTCAAGGCATTGACCATGCCGTGGAAGCCGGATACAAACTGATAATCACGCTAGATTGCGGTATTAAAGCCACCGAGAAAGCGCATTATGCCAACAGTAAGGGTATTGACCTGATAATATGCGACCATCATAATCCCGGCGATAGTTTACCCGAAGCCGTTGCGGTGCTCGATCCAAAGCGCCCCGACTGCGAATATCCCTACAAGGAGCTTTCGGGTTGCGGTGTGGGGTTTAAGTTTATGCAGGCATATATCCAGAAAAACAAACTGAACATTCAGGATCTTTATCAGTACCTCGATCTGGTGGTGGTAAGCATCGGGTCTGATATTGTTCCCATCACAGGCGAAAACAGAATTTTAGCCTATTATGGTTTGCAAAAACTGAATTCTGACCCTTGCAAAGGGTTGAATTCAATCATCAATATCACCGGCCTGCACGACAAAGAAATCCAGATACATGATATAGTTTTCAAGCTGGGTCCCCGAATTAATGCTGCCGGAAGGATGGAATCGGGAAGTATGGCTGTGGAACTGCTTATCTCGGAACACGATCATTTTGCCGATGCCATCGGCAACGAAATCAACACGTTCAATACCAGCCGCAAAGAACTTGACCATAACATTACCGATGAGGCATTGCGGATGATAGCAGCCGACCCTGACAACGCATCAAAGAAAACCACGGTTGTATACTCCGAAGACTGGCACAAGGGTGTAATCGGCATTGTTGCATCGCGCCTTACCGAAACCTGGTATCGTCCTACTGTGGTACTCACCTATTCGAACGACATGATTACAGGCTCGGCCCGTTCGGTGTTGGGTTACAATTTATATGCTGCCGTTGAATCGTGCAGCGATCTTCTTGAAAACTTCGGTGGCCACATGTATGCTGCCGGGTTAAGCCTGAAACCTGAAAATCTTGCGGAATTTAAAATTCGTTTTGAGAATTTTGTATCGAACACAATTACCGATGAACAACTGATTCCGACGATACTGATTGATGCAGAACTGAAAATCAAGGATATTACTCCAAAGTTTTACCGGATTTTGAAACAATTTGCCCCATTTGGTCCCAACAATATGATGCCGCTATTTGTGTCGCGGGGAGTTTTCGACAATGGGAACGTAAAACGTGTGGGCAAAACAGGGGAACATCTTAAGGTAAAGGTTGTTCAGGAATTGGGGGCAAATTTATGTATTGAAGGGATTGGATTCAGCCTGGGAGAACAATACGATAAAATCATTGATTATCAACCATTTGACGTTTGCTACCATGTTTTCGAAAACCATTTTATGGGGCAAACTTTTCTGCAGTTGATGATTAAGGATGTACATAACGTTAAATAATTTTTATATAAAAGCAAAAAGTACTATTTTTACGCAACCTTTTCAATAAAATTACGTTATAACAATTTTAGGAAACCCTTAATTAAAACTATATGGAAAAATGCATTATCGTACCTTGGGATTTTACAGAAATGTCGGGATATGCGTTAGAACACGCCTATGCTATCGGTAAAATTTCGAAGAAGGTAATATATCTGATTCACGTGGCTGCCAAGGCCTCAAAAGTTCCTGAACTAACCCAACAACTCGAAGAAATTGCCAAAAAATTCAAAGAGGGAAAAGATATTGACATCAGAGTAGCGGTAGTTACCGGAAATTTATACAAGGCGATTTACAAGTTCGGCCTCGAAAACAACGCATACCTCGGTGTGATGGGAACACACGGGATAAAATCCTTGGGTAAAGCCATGAAAGTGGTGAAAAAATTTGTCAGAATACCGTTTATTCTGGTTCAGGGTCCGGTTATTTATGGCGAATACGACCGCATCTGCATTCCGCTCGATGCCAACAAGAAATCCCGTGTTGCTTTCAACTGGGTGCGTTATATCAACAACCTTTTCGAAAGTAAAGTGTATGTACTGTATCCAACCGTGAGCGACCCATATCAGATTAAAACGGTCAACAACAACCTGTTGTTTGCAGAACGTATATTTGAAAAAGACCTGATTGATTACGAAATGCGCAGGGTTGATTCAGGCGTTCATTTCAGCGATGCCATTTACGACTATATTCGCGAAAATGAGTGTGACCTTGTGTTGATGATGACAAAAAAATATAAAGAGTACATCACCACCCTGCGTAAAACCGAAAACAAAGAAATGTACAAGAAAATTCCGGTGATGTGTATTAACATCCGCACCGATATTCAGAAACTTGGCGGCTTCAACTAATCGTCAGCGAAGTCGAAACGCGCTTAGGTGATACCGAAGCGTCGTAAAGTTTCTTTATCAGCATAGTCCCTGCCCTGCGAACATCAGTGTTCAATACGGCGGGGATTATCGTTATTATACCATTCTCAATATTCAGGTGCAAATCCACATCAGCCTTTTCAATAATATGCAAGCGTTCTCCGGGCAGAAAAGTGTGAATAAACAAGGCTCGCATCTGGGTGTACAGTTCATTATTGCGGTTGGCGAGGTGATACTTATACCCAAATAAATTGGCGATGGCCAAATCGAAACGTTTCAGCGACTGTCCGGTTGAACGAAACGGTTTATTATCGAAATAGGCTCCGTAAATCTCAAAACTCTGGGCCATGAGCAACACAGCCTGCATGGTAAAACCTGCCTCAAGCATTTTACCGGGAGGATCGATTACAACGCGGCGCAAATAGTTTTCGTGCTGTTGGGGTGTATCAATAATCATGTTCAGAACGAATAGCGCAACTGCAGGTTAATATCGGTTTTAAAATTCCCTTCAATTTCATCGAGGCCGCTGCCAATACTGTTTTTAAAGCTGTATTGTGTTTGAGCAACCCGCAGCCAGAAATCGAGATTTTCGACCAGGGAATACTTCACTACCAGCACCAGTTTGCTGCCACGGTCGTAGTATGCCGGCACCGAAAATGCATAGAGCACATCGGGTTCCCAGGCATAAATGGCTGTGTTATACGAATCGGTGTTAAACAATGCAATTCGGGCAGTAAGCTGAAGCGGAATCCGTTGAAAAGCGTACGAAAAATCCTGGTACATAAGAAATCCATTTTCCGGCCCGGCATCACCCAATTGATAGCGGCTCCATTCGAGCCGTGTTTTCAGCATGAAACCACGCCCCGGATCAACGGCTATATGATAGCGCACACGCATCACCGAATAGTCGGTAATGTCGTGCACTCCCAGTTCGGTTAAAGAATTGTTACGCTGCTTGGTTTCGTATTTCACCCTGAAAAGCATATCAACATACCGGGTAGGAGAATAATTCAATTGTGCCAGATACTCCTTTCCTGTGGTCGGAGCGCTCACGCCATATCGCAGCCATGGATATTTCCAGATATCGGTATACAAATCGAGGCGCCATCGCTTTATCGGATAAATTGTGGCACCCAGATAAAACCCCGACTCGTTGGATGGTTTTCCTCCCTCCGAAAATGGGGCAGCATACAAGGCATGGTAATCGGGTTCAAAATATCGGTGCAACACACTGATATTCACTTCGGGGATCAGGTTCAGACTTGCACCATTCAGGGTGGCAAAAGCCAGATTTTCGCTGACCGAAGTTTCGCCAAAAGCCGTAAAAATTCCACGATAAATCATATAGTTCAGCCCTGCGTTAGCCCCTTGGGTTCCCCTGAATCCAAAATAATTATACGGTGCCGGGTTGCCGGTAAGGTTTTCGGAAAGATTAAACGCTGCAAGGGTTAATCCCAGATGGTACCAGTCGGCTTTATAGCTCAGGTTCGCTCCGGCAATGCTTTGCTTAACGGTATTCTTCGAAGCCAGCTCCGAAGGAGTCCGGTGGTAACCACTGTTCAGAAACGACGACACCCAGGCTTCCTCTTCGTCGTAGGTAGTGTCGGAATCTATACTGGCATCAATGGCATTAAACGACAGAAACTCTGTCAGCGTAAACTTACCGAATGTAAACATGGCTGCCTGTCCGCGTAAAAATTCATTTTCGTTGGCCGAACCATAACGGCTGATGCCCCGACCGCGTTTAATAATATCGTTGGGATTGCTGCCCTTGCCATAAGTCATCCCCGACCACAGGGTGAGTCCCTGCCCGAATTCCACCTGATAATCGCCCAAAATAGCTGTGGTAACCGGACCGAGGCCATTCACCTGCAGGTGTGCCGAATAATAATCGAACCCATAAGGCTGAGAGCCGCGGAAAAATTCTTCGCCGGCATCTTTCTCAGCCGTGATACCCCAGAATATTTTATCCTTATAGTGGTAGCGATAGCGGGTGTATAGCTTGTAGGGACTTCCCAGATACCTTGATTTATCGGGGTCGGCAACCAGCACCGAATCGGGAATTTCATCATAGCCCGCACGCTGCTGCAGCGTAAACTGTGAGCGAAGAAAAACATCGTGCTTGCCATAAGTAAGCATTTTCTTCCAATCGGCTTTATCGTTTCCGTATTTAATGCCGACACTCACAAAGTGCAGTAAAAAGTTCAGCGTTTGCTCATCGATACCATCAACAAAGCGAAGCTCGTACAAGGATTTAAAACCCTTGAATTTCTCGCGGTATTTTATAATACTCCGTGCCTGATAAAAAGTAAGAAACATAAGCTTATCGAGTTCATCGGCGGTGGTCTGGTTCAGGTCGATGGGGTCGTTGTAATACTGCATCAGTGTTTCGTACAGTGTAGTATAGTCGAGTTCCTCATCGCTCGATTCGGCAATTTGTTCCACAATATCGTTGAAAGCCTGAATTTCGGTTTCCTGCGCCGAAACGGTACCGGCAACACAGGTAAGGCACAGGGCCAAAACAATATTCAGAACTATCTTAAAACTCATATCCGAGCGAAATATGCGGCGAGGAACCCAGTACCTGATGGTAAGAATAGGCCAGATCGAGCGAAAACGAGCGGAAGCGATACCCAAATCCAAGTGCAAAAATCACCGGTTGATTGGCCACACCTACCCGTAGGTAATAATTCTTTTCGGAGTGGTATTCGAAGCACAGCCTGAACACAGGTTTTTCGTTTTGCAGGTTATATTCAGCCTCAAAGCTGGTCATCACCGACTTGCCAAAGGCATAACCGGCACCGGCCTTAAGAACAACCGGAAGATATTGACCTGTAGCACCAATAATCTGCAGGGGATACGGGTTGGCCACATGGGCTGCAAAACGCAGTTTACCGGTTGCCTGAACTATCACTCCGGCTTCGAACGAAAAAGCATGGAGGTTGCCATAGATATCGGGCTGATGAATGCGGAAGTAGTTGGCCTGCACTCCCATCGACAGCTTTTTAAACAATTGCTGTGCATAGGCCAGCGCGAAGGTGTTTTCGTGGTATTGGCTGAAGCCGAAATGGGTTACTCCAAGTCCCAGGTTACCCGCTCCCAATGGCGTTTGCATTGCAAAAGCACCAAGCCCTGTTTCGCGCATCATGAACCGGTTTTCGTAGGCAATTCCGGCGGAGGCACGATTGAGTCCTGCAAGTCCCGCCTGATTGCCAAGTACCGACCATGTATCAGAAAATACCACCGAGCTACCGGCCATACCGGCAAAACGCGCCCCCGGAACCCATCCGCCACCATCGGCAAATAAACCTGCCGGAAAGCAAAGCAACAGAAAAACAACGAGTCTGCCTATTCTCATTTCACCCGGTATTCAAAATGATGGGCAGCCAGTTCCTCGTTGGCAGCGACAATTTTTTTCTTCAGGTTTTCCTTATATTTTTTCATCTCCGAAGCCAGGTTCTCGTCGGCAAGAGCCAGCATTTGCACCGCCAGAATTCCGGCGTTCAGGGCTCCATCGACAGCCACTGTGGCTACCGGTATTCCCGGAGGCATCTGCACAATGGCCAGCAGCGAATCCATGCCATCGAAAGAACTCTTCACCGGAACACCTATTACCGGAAGCGAAGTAAATGCTGCAATAACACCGGGCAGGTGGGCAGCCATACCTGCTCCGGCAATAAAGATACGAATACCTCTTTCGGGTGCAGTTTTTACATGTTTTTCAACCTCTTCGGGCGTTCGGTGTGCCGAAAGGGCATTCACCTCAAAAGGAATTTTAAACTCATTGAGCAGTTGGGCTGCCTTTTGCATCACCCCCCAGTCGGAGGTGCTTCCCATAATGATACTAACCATTGCTGTCATATTTTTAAATCAAACTTATGTTTATATTTGTCAAGGCTTAAAAATAAGAATAATATGCGGACAAGAAACCAAAAATCGGTAAAATTATATGACAAGGAATTTGTAAGCTTCATCAACGGAATCACCCTGGCCAAAGCCATTCGCGAAACCGGCCTCAAAATGCAGGCAGATCTCGAGGGCGAAGACGTGGTAGCCCTGTGTGTGCTGAATGGTTCGTTTATGTTTGCCGGAGAACTATTCCGGCACTTTGAACTGCCCTGCAAAATTTCGTTCATCAAACTTTCGTCGTACGAAGGCACCGGCAGCACAGGTTGTGTTCAGGAAATTATCGGACTGAAAGAAAACATAACCGGCAAAACCGTGGTGGTGGTCGAAGACATTGTTGATACGGGCGAAACCATTACCAAATTGGTTGAAGACTTAAAAAAACACAATCCGAAGCAAATCCGCATTGCCACCATGTTGCTCAAACCCGATGCGTATAAGAAAGACATCCCGATTGATTATGTTGCCCTCTCGATACCCGACAAGTTTGTGGTTGGCTTTGGCCTCGATTATAATGGATTGGGTCGTAACCTGAAAGACCTCTACCAGATTTTGACCGATTAATTTTTGTAAGTTATGTTAAATATTGCACTCTTCGGGCCTCCGGGAGCCGGAAAAGGAACGCAGGCTCGTCTGCTTGCCGAAAAATACAAACTCACCTATATCTCGACCGGGGACATCCTGCGCAAAGAAATTGCCGATGGCAGCCTGCTCGGTATGAAAGCCAAAAGCGTTATCGAAAAAGGCGGTTTGGTTGACGACGAAATTATTGTTCAGATAATTGAAGCATCCATCGAAATGAACCCCGACTCGAACGGTATTCTGTTCGACGGGTTCCCCCGTACCTATGCGCAGGCTTATATACTCGAAGGGCTGTTGCTCAAAATGAATACCCGCTTAACCTGTCTTCTATCGCTCGAAGTGCCGCGCGAGGTGTTGATGAACCGCATGCTCAAACGCTTCGAAAGCGAAAAACGCAGCGACGATACCCTCGAGGTTATCGAAAAACGCTTGCTCGAATACGACGAGAAAACCATGCCGCTGATTGACTTCTACAACGAACAGGGGAAGTACTATCCCATCGACGGACTGGGCTCGATTGACGAAGTGAACAATCGGTTGGTTGACTGCATCGAAAAAGTATTATCGCAAACATGGATTAATATCGTGATGTTCGGCCCTCCGGGATCGGGCAAAGGTACCCAATCGAAAAAACTTGCCGAGAAATTCAATCTCGTGTATGTTTCGACCGGCGAAATGATCCGGCACGAAATTGAACAACAGACCGAGTGGGGCAAAATTGCCCAGCCTTTTCTCGACAACGGCGACATTGTTCCCGATGATATTGCCATCCGGCTGATAGAGCGCAAAATTCAAAAATACCCTGATGCCAAGGGCTTCATCTTTAAAGGTTTCCCAAGTACCCTGGTGCAGGCTTATATTCTCGATGGCCTCCTGAAACGGCTCGACAGCAGTGTTACCACCGTGCTCGAAATAAAAGCCTCCTCGCTGCAGGCCATCAAACGGCTTGTGGCACGGTCGAAAACCGGCAACGCACGCAGCTACGATAAAAACACCGATATCATCATTCACCGGCTGGAGGTTTTCGAAAACAAAACTTCGGTTGTTGCCGACTACTACAAGAAACAGGGTAAACTCGCAAGTTTCGACGGCAGCGTAAACGAAAACCAACTGTTCGAAGAAATGAGCTGCGCCATCGCCAAGGCTATTAAAGAGGTGAGAAAATAAAAAACTTGCTTTGGCTCTCGAAGCCCCACAAAGTAATCTACCACCCCGAAGACGATTATAATACCGCCCGTCGAAATACCTGTGGTGGGCCTTTCGAAAAAGCCAAAGGTTCGGGAGTAGCTAACCCGGCTCCGGACCATCTAAAAAAATGCCCTTAGCTGAACCCCACCGGTATGAATGGTTTTTGCATCTTTGGCAGCCCGCCCGCTGTAGTTGAGGCTCACCTGTAAACCATTGGCCAGCTGCCGCTGAAAATTCACCTGCCAGGTAAGGTTGCTTCCGGGAAGCAGGCCTTCGAGCATTTCGTAGGATACGGCTGAATTGCTGTTGCCGGTGTAGTCAATAAATATATAGTTCAGGTTAACACCCAAGGAACCCCGTTTTACCGAGCTCATACGGTATTCCAGTCCAGCATCATGGGCACTGAGATGTTCACCTCCCGTTCGGTTTTGCTTGTTCTTCCAGGTATATCCCAGGGTAAACCGATGCTGCATATTCGGCTGGAAGCTGAAACTGAATACATCCTCCAAAAAATCGATAATATAATTCTTCGTCGAAAAATACTCCGAATCGTAAGACCTAGTTCCTCCGGCAAACTGGTTGGAACACTGGAAACGGCTCTTGAGCGAAAACCGTGTTATCAGCTCGTGGCGGAGCGTGTTCCTGTTGTCGAAACCATTCACCAGTAACATCTTGCTGCGGTTATTACTCAGCACGTAATCCATCGAAAACGCCGGGTTACTTTTGTTGAAAGAAAACTCATTGCGCACATGGCTATTCAGCGAAACAAGGCTCGAATCGCTGTTTGTTCCTGCAAAGGGGTTGGCATAAACGCCAAAAACATCCGAGGTGTTTTTAGTATTCACCTTATAGGCAAACTGATCGGAAAACCGGGTGAGGAAGCCGCCAAAACCCTTTGCATTGCGCCATCGGTTCGAAGGTCTGAACTGCAACATCTGGCTGAATTGGTTGGCGTAGGCTTTTATATAGTCGTTGGTTGTGGTGTAGTATCTGATGAAGTTGGCCTGATCCTGAAAAAAAGCCACTTCAAACTCGTCGAGTTCCTGCACCCCGTTTCCGTTGTAGTCGGTCCACGTGTACACACCCTGCCCTGCAGCCACCTCGATATAAGCGAACTCTGTTTTTCGTTCGAGGGCAGAACCAATCTCATAAAAAGTAGTAGCCTGCAATGCTCCTTTGAGCATACGCAGCGAATATTCCAGGCGTCCGGTCAGGTTGTTTTCGGGCAGCACCAAGCCTGGGGAAGCATCAAAAACACTCAGTTTACGGTAGTTGGCTGATGCCTGCAGGTTTTGCCGCTGTCCGTCGGCAAGTTTCAGGCTGAAGTCGATATCGTGAGCACCCGTACTGTTGGCAAGCACTCCATCGGCTACCACACGGTCGCTGCGCCGTGCATACGACAGGCGAAACTGCTGAGCTGCAGAATCGGCCGATCCGATCCAAGCGCGATAGCTGTTCCACGAAAAGCTGCCTTGTACCAGCGAATCGTTCAGCAGCGAAAAGCGGCGGTTGTCTTCGGCTTCTTCGCTCAGCCCCAGCTGAAATTTGCCGAATTGCCGGCTCAATCCTGCACGGTGCCTCAGGAAGCCCGAGTTCACGGCCGTATCGGCAGCCTGCAGATAGGAAGCATTACCCGACAACTGCCAGGCGCCATAGTTCAAAACGCCCTGTGCCTGATTGCGCATGCCCTGATACTGCCCGGGACGCTGCATCATGGCAAACTGATAATCGGCAAACGATTTTGATTTGTGTTCATACTTCATGGCAAATTTTGCCTGATGCTCGCCTGTACTCAGGCTTGCCGATCCAAGGTTCCAGTCACGGGCAAACTCCTGCTCCCTGAAGTTTTCGATTTCACCGAAATTGCGGTGGATAAACTGATATCCCAGGTTCATGTTGAGTTTGCTTCCGGGGCGATCGATCAGTTTGCGGTCGAAATTGAGGCGCCCAGCCATACCATAGTCGTCGCCGGCATCTTTGGCCGAGAAGGTATTCAAATCGTTGTTCGAAAATGCAGTTTCGGCACTCAGCAGGGTTTTACCACCCAATGCATAGCTGCCTCCCAGTGCCAGGGCCTGATGTTTTTTGGGACTTACCAGCAACACCACCGGTTCGTAGTCGCCCTGCTTCACCGCACCGGAAGGGGCAATCCATTCGAACACCCTGCCATTGGCTGCGGTGATACTTTTCACATAATTTCCGTTTCCGCTGCCCACATACGAAAACCCCAGACGATAGACGGCCACCGCCGGGTCAATGGAATATACAAAAACCGAATCGTACACAAGGCCATCTATCAGGGTATCGACCATAGCATACCTGATTTCGCCGGCGCTGAAACCCACACTGTCGATATTGGGTCTTACGGCAGCCACACTATTGTCGCCGGCTTCTGCAAGCAAGAGCTTATCGGCACGGGTAAGGGTCACATCGTAGGCCTGGTTTTTATTATCCTGTTCCGAATACAGATTCAGCCAGAACTGTCCGTGTTCGGTTTGTAGATTATGCTGACTGGTCACCAGAAAGCGGGTATAATTCCGGTCGGAATACTCAAACTCCGCCACAATGCGTTTGTCTTTAGTAACCGGTCGGCGTGCTGTAAATGTCAGTTCTCCGGTATTGTAGTCAATCACATAATCGTTTTCCATACCGCGCATCATAAGCACACCATCTATATATATCTTCTCGGTTCCGGCCAGAATAATAATATACATTTCGCCGTTGGCACCCGTGAGTTTATACGGTCCCTGCACCCCTTCGCTCCCCTGAAACTGCTGCCGTCGGTACTTACCTTTCGACACCGAGCCGGCTACTTCGCTGCTGAGTTTTACCCCGCGGAACAACGGCACCTCATTTATCCCGAATCGGGCTCCCTGGGCTTTTTTGTTGTATTTCAGAAAGTAGCTTCCCTGCGCCTTATCTTCGAAATCGCCGGCGGTGATGTTGAAACGGCCTCCGCGCACATTGATAAATACCTTGTCGAATTCCTGCAGCTGCTGCGAATTTCCGTCGGGTTGTATCGGAATGTTGTTATCCGAAATGGCTGCTGTAATTTCGATTTCGTTGTTGAGTTTACCCGACAACTGCAGGTTCAGGTGAGAATTGACAATGGCATCCTGGTTATTGCCAAAGCTCACTCCACGCGAAATACTTCCTTTCCGGGTAAGCTCGGTATCGTTAAAAAAGTTCTGATTGTCGCGGGTGTAAACAAAAACATCTTCGGTTCTGGCCGGCATTCCGTCGCGTGCCAGAAACTGGTTGCGTTGTTTGTGCGCATAGGATTTATTCATACGAAAGGGCATCATACGGTATTCGACCACCACGCTTTCTCCGGTCATTTTACCACACACAATCAGCCGCGCATTTACGTGATCGACCCGGATGCAGGATCCGTTGAGTGGGTTCCCCTGCATATCCGAAATATTTACTGACCCAAAAACCAGACTTAGCGTATCGAGAACCACCGTATCGGAAAGTTGAACCACCGTTTTACGGTAGCTTGTGGTCACCTGAGCGAAAGCGGTACACGCTGCAAGGGTCAGAAAAAACACTATGGCCGATAATAACTTCAACTAAAAAGAGTTTATCATAAAAGTACAACATTTGCAGAATACAACGAAATTTTCGGCGATTTAGCATTTTATAAATAAAATAGATGTTTTCAGGTCAGAAAAAATAAAAACACTACTTTTGAGCCCATGAAGCAACGATTACTATTTGCAGCCATTGCAGCCTTGCTGTTCATACCCGGTCTTTCGAAAGCCCAGCTTGCCGATTCGTGCATCAACATCTGGCAGGTAGATGCCCATTATGCGTTTCAGCTGCCCGGCGGCGATCTGGCAAAAAAATACGGAGTCAATTCGTCGATTGGCATCGGGATAACCTATAAAACCCGTCACAACCTGATGCTGGGAGGCGAAATAAGTTACCTGTTCGGGAACGATATCCGCCGCGATTCGACCATTCTCGATGGGCTTCGCAGTGCCAATGGTGAAATCATCAACGAATATGGCGAATATGCCAAAATTATTTGCAGCGAACGGGGCTTTTATGCCGGGCTGAATGCCGGATATGTATTCAGTCTTGGGAAACCCAACAGCAACTCAGGCATTATTTTTCAACTGGGGGGTGGATTGCTGCAACACCACATCCGCATCGAAAATAAAGACAATAATGCACCCCAGGTGCTGGGCGACTATAAAAAAGGCTACGACAGGCTGACGAATGGTTTTGCCGCAAAAACCTTTATCGGATATCAGTATCTCGACAGCAAGCGCCGCTTCAACTTTTACGCTGGTTTCGAGTTCTATCAGGCATGGACAAAAAACCGCCGCGAATACAATTTCGACACCATGAGCCGCGACAACAACCTGTATCACGACTATCTCTATTCGTTTAAAGCCGGATGGATATTGCCCATTTATTACCGCACTCCCGATAAGTTTTACTACTATTAGTTAAGCCTACATGCTGATTCTGTACCGACTATCAGTAATATTCTACCTTGCAGCCCTTAACATTGCATCGCCTTTTATCGTGAAGGCCCGGCTGATGGTGCACGGCAGAAGAAACTGGAAGCAAACCCTTCGGGAAAAATGCGGAAACGCTGGTGGGTATATATGGTTTCACTGCGCCTCAGTGGGTGAGTTTGAACAAGGACGGCCCCTGCTCGAAAAGATAAAAAACGAAAATCCAGGACAAAAAATTCTGTTGAGTTTCTTTTCGTCGTCGGGATATGAGATGCGGAAGAACTATGCGCTTGCTGATGCCGTGGTGTATTTACCCTGGGATTCACCGAAAAATGCCAAGGCATTCTGCCGAATTGTAAAACCCGGCATGCTGATTCTCATAAAATACGATTTGTGGTATTATCATATAAGAGAAGCCCAGCGTGCCGGTGCTGAAGTATATCTGGTGTCCGGAATATTTCGGAATAATCACTGGCTGTTCAGGTTTCGCTCGTCATTTGCTGAACGACTTTTCGGCTATTTCAGGTGGCTGTTTGTTCAGGACGAGAATTCGATGCATCTGCTGCAACAGCATCGGGTTGAGAACTGTTCGGTTGCCGGCGACACCCGCTACGACCGCGTTATCGAAATTGCAAGCCAGCCATTTGACGATGCAATAATCCGTAAATTTGCCGAAGGCTCACCGGTGTTGATAGCCGGGAGTACATGGCCCGAAGATGAAAAAATGCTGCATGCAGTGTATCGCAGTTGTGGCGACACCTATAAATATATAATAGTACCCCACGAAATACACCCGCAGCACATCAGGCAACTTTGCTCATTATTCGGCGATGCCCTGCTGTATTCCGAAGCCCGCAGTGGTGAAGCAGAAAATGCGCGGGTGCTTATTGTCGACACGATGGGAATGTTGTCGAAGATATATCGCTATGGCAGTCTGGCCTATATTGGCGGAGGTTTCGGGAATGGCATTCACAACACCATTGAAGCTGCGGTGTATGGAATTCCGGTACTATTCGGACCAAAATATCAAAAATTTCGCGAGGCCGAAGCCCTGATACAATGCGGAGCAGCATTCAGTATTAACTCGTCGGAGGAACTCACCGAAACGGTAAAACGTTTTGGTCATTCGCAAAACGATGCAGCGCAATCGGGAGATGCAGCCCGCCGGCACGTGTATTCGCAAGAGGGCTCGGTAAGCAAAATCTATGATAAAATCATCGGTTCTCTGCGTTAAACGACGTTTTTAACCTATTTCGGGATGTTAACAACCCCGAAAAAGCCATGTTATCAGTCCCAATCCAGATAAGCTTAATGTTTGATTTTCAACCCATTAACATGTCAATGCTTTTTTCAAAAATAATTAAACAGGCAATTGTTTATAAATAGGGTTCTCACACTGAATGTAATGGAAAGTCAAGCAATTACAGTATATCACCATGTTGATGACTTTTTTTAAATAATTGTTTGGTTTTTACTATTTCGCTGTTTTTCAATGCGTTACATTATCCAAAAAGTTATGTTAATAATGATGTTAAAAAATCATTATGTTTTTGATTTTCGGTATTAACTATTTTAGTGTGGCAAAAACACGCATTCATTTTTTTACAATTATTAACTATTTCAAAATATTGACCCTATGCTGTTGGCAGAAGAAAAAACAATGACGAAACCGACCAATGAAAACCGGAGAACGTATTCGGATGAAGAAGCATTTTTAGCCAGCGTTGATTACTTTAAAGGAGATGAGCTGGCTGCGCGGGTATGGATTAACAAATACGCACTGAAGGATTCTGACGGAAACCTGTATGAACTCACTCCCGACGACATGCACCGCAGGCTTGCCAAGGAATTGCACCGCATCGAGCTGCGTTACAGGAACCCGATGAGTGAAGACGAGATTTACCATTTATTAAAAGATTTCAGGTATGTGGTTCCGCAGGGCGGCCCCATGTCGGGAATTGGCAACACGATGCAGATTGTGTCGTTGTCGAATTGCTTTGTGATTGGGCAGGACGGCAGCGATTCATACGGAGGCATCATGAAAACCGATCAGGAGCAGGTTCAGCTGATGAAACGCCGCGGAGGTGTGGGTCACGACCTGTCGCACCTGCGCCCCAAAGGTACTCCGGTAAAAAATTCAGCCCTGACGTCAACCGGTATTGTTCCGTTTATGGAGCGCTATTCGAACACCACCCGCGAAGTGGCCCAGGACGGACGCCGCGGTGCACTGATGCTCAGTATTTCGATAAAACACCCTGATGCCGAAGATTTCATCGATGCCAAAATGACTCCGGGGAAAGTTACCGGTGCCAATGTTTCGGTGAAAATTCACGACGACTTTATGAATTCGGTGGTCAGCAAAAAACCGTATATTCAGCAATTCCCTATCGATAAAGCCAATCCGAAATTTCAGAAAGAGATTGACGCCAGCAAGCTGTGGGATAAGATTATTGCCAACGCATGGAAATCGGCAGAACCCGGTATTTTATTCTGGGATACTATTATCCGTGAATCGGTGGCCGATTGCTATGCTGATAAAGGCTATCGCACCGTTTCGACCAACCCCTGCGGCGAAATTCCGCTGTGCCCTTACGACAGCTGCCGTCTGGTTGCAATCAACCTGTACGCATACGTTGATAACCCATTTACAGCACAGGCCCGTTTTAACGATGAGCTTTTCCGCGATCATGTACGCAAGGCACAACGTATGATGGATGATATTATCGATCTGGAACTTGAAAAAATCGACAGCATTATCGATAAAATCAATAACGACCCCGAAGAATTTGATTTGAAGCGTGTTGAACGCAATTTGTGGGAAAACATACGTCACAAAGCCAAAGAAGGACGCCGCACGGGTCTTGGCATTACAGCCGAAGGCGATATGCTGGCTGCGCTGAACCTGCGCTATGGTTCACCCGAAGCGGTTGACTTTGCCGTTGAGGTACAGAAAACACTGGCCATCGAAGCCTATCGTTCGTCGGTGATTATGGCAGAAGAACGCGGTGGATTTGGAATTTACGATCCGCAGCGCGAAATGAGCAATCCGTTCATTAACCGCCTCCGTCAGGTAGATCCGCAGATGATTGAAAACATGGAGACTTTCGGACGCAGGAATATTTCGTTGCTGACCATTGCTCCCACAGGCACCACCAGTCTGATGACCCAGACAACCTCGGGAATTGAACCGGTGTTCAGGGCTGCATACCGCCGCAGACGCAAGGTGAACCCCAACGACCCCAATGCACGCGTTGACTATACCGACGAGCAGGGCGACAAATGGGAAGAATATAATGTGTTCCACGAAAAGTTTGTTACCTGGATGCGGGTGAACGGCTACGATTATAGCGAAGTAAAAACCTACGACGAGAAGCAAATTAACGATCTGGTGGCCAAATCGCCCTATTACAAGGCTACCGCTGCCGACGTGAACTACCTGAACAAGGTACGCATGCAGGGAGAAATTCAGAAATGGGTTGACCACAGTATCAGTGTTACCATAAATATGCCCGAAAACGTTACCGAAGAAACCGTGGCAGAATGCTACATGGAAGCATGGAAGAGCGGTTGCAAAGGTATTACCGTGTATCGCGAAGGTTCGCGCGACGGAGTGCTGATTGCCGGTAAAAAAGCCGATAAAACCACCAAATCGGAAGGCCCCCTGAAACGCCCGAAGGTGTTGGAAGCCGATATTGTACGGTTCCAGAATAATAAAGAAAAATGGATTGCCTTTATCGGGTTGCTCGACAATCAGCCTTACGAAATATTTACGGGCCGTGTAGAAGAGGATGTATTGAATATTCCCACCGGAATCGAAAAGGGGAAAATCATTAAAATACGCCTCGAAGATGGTTCATCGCGTTACGACTTCCAATATCAAAACCGACTTGGATATTCAACCACATTCGAAGGCCTGTCGCATCAGTTCGATAAAAACTTCTGGAACTATGCAAAACTGATTAGCAGCGTGCTGCGGTATGGTATGCCGATACCCAAGGTGGTTGAACTGGTTGGCTCGCTCGAACTCGACAACGACAGCATTAACACCTGGAAAAACGGGGTGGAACGTGCACTGCGCAAATATATCCCCAACGGTACCCGTGCTTCGGAAGCCGGTGATGAGTGCCCGGGTTGTGGAGACAAAGACACGCTGGTGTATCAGGATGGTTGCGTGATTTGCAGCAGTTGCGGGTATTCAAAATGCGGCTAAGAGTCTTTCCGTTGCCTTAATATATAAAAACACCCAGTTTTAAGCTCCCTCCCGGGAGCTTTTTTTATGACTGATGTCCAATGTTTTGAAACGGTTTAGATGGAGGGGGGTGTTCTTGATTGCAAAACCACATTTGACTTTTGACTTCTGACTTTTGACTTGAAAAACTCCTTCGATTTTTTTGGGGACCGCATCTGTTTGCACTCGGATTGCAAGGAAGGATGAGCCGGGGGTCTTCTCGCAGGCTCGAAGAAAAACAATGGGGACACGATGAATGGAGACGCGATGAATCGCGTCTCTACGGGGTTGTTTCCCCATTCACTGTTGACTTGAGCGAAGATTTGTCAGGAAAGTCTGCAAATCAGTTCTTTAAAGATTCGGGTCATTTTTTTCTCGGCACCGGCAGCTACTTTTTGTACTTCTTCGTGGGTGATTTCGACAATTTTACCGGGCACACCCAAATCGGTGATGATTGACATGGCGAAACAGGGGATTCCCATTTGCCTTGCAGTGATTACTTCGGGAGCGG
>Ga0116149_1001476_pt1 | contig 28329 bp, 18 predicted proteins | sample AD_UKC057_MetaG_FD_89787 | JGI IMG/M metagenome (GOLD analysis project Ga0116149, IMG submission 89787) | Active sludge microbial communities of municipal wastewater-treating anaerobic digesters from USA - AD_UKC057_MetaG | ecosystem: Engineered > Bioreactor > Anaerobic > Digestate | place: USA...
CCGACATTACCGCAATCCGAAAAAACGGAAAAACTGAAATTTATGTTTCCCAGACATTCATGCCCCGAATCTACCGCCTGGACTGGACCGGCAAAAAGTTCGACAAAATCTGGACAGGTCCGGGTTTTATAGACACCACCGAAAGTATTTCTGTTACAGATAAGGGGGTGCTGTTCGTTTCACCGGGCATGCTCCGCGAAATACCGGCATCTGCGCCTGCAACGGTGCTTCCGGCGGCCCGCATTTCCGACTGGGATCTTGATTTCGCGCTCGCGCCAAGCCAGGTGCAATGCGCGTGGATTCCTGAAGAACGGACCGGAGGCCGCGGAGATGTGTCGTTGACGGAGCTTTGGCTTCTTGCTCCGGAAAAAAGATATTCGACGTATGCCCAAACCGCAAATCTGAAAAAAGGAAACTACATTCCGGTGCATCAGGTAACGTCGGAAGCCGGATACAATGCACACCTGAAAACGCTCAAGGACAACGGGCTGAACATGCTCGTCATCGACATGAAGGACGACTTCGGCATTATCCGTTATGACACCCGCGATCCGTTGGTAATGAAAAAAGGAAAAACCGGCAGGGGAATACACCTCGAATCCTTTGTAAAAAAAGCGAAAGAAAACGGTATCTATCTTGTTGCGCGCATCGTTGTATTCAAGGACAAATCGCTCGCTTCCTGGAATAAGTCGCAATATGCCGTCTGGGACAAGCTGGAAGAAAAACCCTGGCAGGGGTATGAAATGATTACCAGGAAAGTAGAAGTCTCCGAAGGCGGCGAACCTGAAACAGAGAAAGTCCGTAAATACTATGAAGAGTACTGGGTAGATCCGTACAGCGAAGAAGTATGGGAATACAACATCGCGATATCCCGGGAATTGATTCAGCGCGGATTTGACGAAATCCAGTTCGACTATATCAGATTTCCGACAGACGGCGCGAATCTATCGAACACATCCTACCGATGGCAGGAATCCGGTATGGACAAGGAAAGTGCGCTGATGTCTTTCCTTTCGTATGCCCGCAAGGAAATTGATGCGCCCATATCGATCGATATCTACGGAGCCAACGGCTGGTACCGGACGGGCTCCCGAACCGGACAGGACGTCGAGCTTCTTGCCCGCTACGTTGATGCAATCTGTCCCATGTTCTATCCGAGTCATTTCGAGCAGAATTTTCTGGCACATAACCCGGCAGCGGAACGCCCCTACAGGATTTACTATTACGGATCGTACCGGAACGCAATAATCGCACGAAACCACGTCATTATCCGTCCCTGGGCACAGGCATTCTATCTCAACGTTTCCTACGACCGCACCTGGTATAATCAGGATTACGTCCAGCGCCAGATTTTCGGGATACGGGATTCAATCAATCAGGGCTACACCTACTGGAACAATTCGGGAAGATACGGAGACCTCAGGCCGGACATCGGTATCGATCAGTCGTATCCCTGGACCCTTCCCGAAGCGGCCGCGGGACTGGCCAAACCGGCGTTCGGCGGGAATTAGCAGCACTCACAGGGAGGCAGCATGGCAGACATCGGCATAGCCGCGACGGCGGTCCAGGCAATCCACCCCGTACATGCATGGGGACTCGAGCTGATTCGGTACGTCCAAGGACTCGATATTCCCGGAGGAACCGGACTTGCGGAAGCGTTCACCTTCTTCGGCGACGCAACCCTGTATATTTTAATTCTGCCGGTACTGTTCTGGTGCGTCGACGAAAAAAAGGGATTCCGGCTTGCACTGACGGTGTTCGTCTCAAATGGCATCAACATTGCACTCAAGGAAACGCTCAGGGTTCAGCGGCCCTTTTACTACGACACTTCGGTTAAACTTTCCGAGCAGTCGGGTTTTTCCACACCGTCGGGCCATTCGCAGAATTCAGCTGTTTTTTATCCACTGCTTGCGTCGCTGTTCCTGAAAAAGCACATCCTTGTTGCAGGCGGAATCGCGCTTTCGTTCTGCATCGGCTTGAGCAGAATATACCTTGGCATGCACTACCCGACCGACGTGCTTTTAGGCTGGGCGCTCGGCGCGCTCATTGCCGCAACGGGCTTTTTCGCCCTCCCGCTGGCTGCAAGGGCAGCTTCCAAAGCAGAATCGGGCCCGCTTTCCGGCATCATCGGCTCGTACCGCAGGCACTCAGCAGAAAATCCCAAGAGCGCACGCACCTGGAAGCTTGCAGCAGCCGCTCTCGTTTCGCTTGCGCTCAGTGCGTTCAGCGCCGGGGATTCTTCCATGAGCGGCCTGGTATTCGGCTTTGCAGCAGGATACATTCTTTTGACCGAAAAAAAACCGGGTACACAGGAGCATTCATTTCCGTTCCGTGCTTCGGAAGGAACGCTCGTAAAAAAATTGCTGCGCGCGCTTGTCGGTTTTGCGGGACTCGGCGCCCTGTATGCGGGTCTGAAAGCCGTGTTCCCCGGCGACGAAAGCGCACACTATACGCTCTTCCGGTTCCTCCGCTACGGTTTGACCGGCTTCTGGGCAAGCGGCGCCGCTCCGGTACTTTTCCTTAAAATGAAACTGTAAAAAAAAAGCCGGCTTCCTCATCGGAATCCGGCTTTTTTTTGGATGCGGGTGGTCAGTTTGTGCGTTCGGCGATGAACCGGTCGATGACCGCACGGAGATCGGCCTGGGTGTCGGCGTAACGAAGAAGTGCATCGAGGTAGCCGGCTGGCTCGCCGGTATCGAGCCTCTGGCCTTCGGTCGGGCAGTAGACTACCTTGCCTTCCTGCATGAGCCTGTTCAGCGCATAAATGTGGAAATATTCGCCGAGCGGAGGGCGGGGTTGCCCGGCCGGAACCGCACGCTGTGCACGTTCAGCAGCCTCCAGATGTATACGCCAGCCTTCTTCCAGATACTCAAAAAATTCGCTGGTATACAGATACCGGCCAATAGAAACTTCATGGCTCGGCTCGGTGCCGACAGGCGGCTTTTCGATAATGGCCGACACATGGCGGCCGTCTTTTGCGATGGAGAGCACGCCGTAGCGCGACACGTCTCCGGGCTCGGTGATGGAAGCCATAACCGAACAGCCGGTTTCGTTGTAGGTATTCACCAGTTGGGCAGCAAGCGGTGTATTTCCCATGTGGAGGTCGTCCGGATACGCGACGACGCAGGCATCGCTGCCGATCCAGCTTTTGACCTGCAACAAGGCATGGCCTGTGCCCAGCATGGACTGCTGGCGAACAAAAGAGATATTAGCTTTCGGAGCAGCTATGAGCTCCAGGTTTTTCGTTTTGCCTTCGCGCTGAAAGACGCTCTCCAGCTCAATCTCCCGATCGAAATAGTCTTCGAGAACCTTTTTGCGCCTCGACGATATGATCACAATGTCGGTGATGCCCGATGCGACGAATTCGTCGACGATAAACTGGATGGATGGAACGTTCACGAGCGGAAGCATTTCCTTGGGGATGGTTTTGGTGACCGGCAAAAAGCGGGTGCCGTACCCGGCGGCTACGATTATTCCTTTCATGCGGCAAAGTATACCCCGTGAGGGACCTTTCTGCTATACTCGCAGGCAATGAAACCTTCTGAATACGCTCTTGACGACCCTATTGCGGCTGTTGCCACCGCGCTCGCTCCCGCTGCGCTCGGTATTGTCCGTACCTCGGGGAATAACTCCATAGAACGTGCGTCATCGGCTTTTTCCCGGCCGGACGCCTTGAAAACGGCACCCGGCAATACGCTGGTCCACGGCTGGATTGTAGATTCGGGCGGCAACAGGATCGACGAAGTTGTGGCGGCGGTGTATCGTGCACCGAAAAGCTTTACCGGCGAAGACTCCGTCGAGTTTATCGGTCACGGAGGGCCGGCTGCGGTCCTTGCCGTGTTCAGGACACTCCTTCGCGCAGGCTTCCGGCAGGCGGAACGGGGAGAGTTTACGTTCCGCGCTTTTGCGAACGGGAAGACCGACTTGTCCCGAGCCGAGGCAATTCAGGAAATTGTGGATGCCCGGACCGACGCGGCCAGAGCCAAGGCCGCAGGACGGCTTGCGGGAAATCTTTCGGAACGAATACATGAAATTTCGGCGAGCATTGTGCAAGTACTCGCAGCTATAGAAGTTCAGATTGAGTATCCTGAAGACGAAGAAACGACGAAAGGAGCTTTCGATGCAGCTGCGCTCAGGGAGGCAGCGGAACAGCTTTCCGCTCTGCATGCAACCTGGGCCGCAGAAAAGCTGTACCAGGATGGAGCTCGCCTTGTGCTTGCCGGACGAACCAATGCAGGCAAGTCGAGCATGTTCAATACGCTTCTCAAGGAAGAGCGCGCGATCGTTTCGGAAATCCACGGCACGACACGGGACTGGCTCGAAGCGCGTGCGGACTTTTCCGGTATTCCGGTTTCGATTTTCGATACTGCAGGGTTGCGCAAGACTGATGACCGCATCGAAGCTGAAGGCGTTGAGCGCTCGAAAGGGCTTGCTGCCGATGCGGACGCAGTGCTCTACCTGGTCGATGCGCGCGAAGGGTTGAACGAAGAAGACCGGCGTTTTATCCGGGAGTGCCTCGAAGCAGGCGGGCCCCCGCTTGTTCTGGTGTGGAACAAGTGCGACCACCTGGATGCGAAACCGGCTCCGGATGCAGAACCCGGCGCACGGGCTGTGGTCAAAACAAGTGCTAAAAAAGCGACCGGGATCGATTCTCTGGTGCAGACTGTGGTATCGCTTTTGACCGGAAAGCTGCCCGGCGGGGAAGCGGGGCGGCGGGCAAGCCTGGGAACAGAGCGCCAGAGGCATGCGGTCGAGCACACGCTCGAGTATGTCAATCATGCACTCGAAGCCGCCCAAAACGGTTTTCCCATGGATGCGGTCGCGCAGGATCTTGAAGACGCGCTCCTGGCCCTTGGCGAAATCACCGGAGAAGTGTCCGGCGCCGATATTCTGGACGCAGTATTTTCCGGTTTTTGCGTGGGAAAATAAGAAAAGAGGATCGAGCCGCGCGTACTAGGAAGCGCGCACAGCATGGCGCGAACCCGTGCGCGACGTGTGCGCAGTATAGCGCGCGCACAGCATGGCGCGAACCCGTGCGCGACGTGTGCGCGACGCGCGCACAGCATACCCCGCGCACAGCATACCCCGCGCGCAGCACACCCCGCGCACAGCATACCCCGCGCGCAGCATAGCGCGCGCGCAGCATACCCCGCGCACTACTTATCAGAAGAAAGCCGGCGCGCGGCTTACCGCAGACCGAAGATGCCGCGGCTACCTGCTTTAATCCAGCGCACCCCCTGATTCTTCGGATTCGCGCTTTCCAGCCAGGACGCAATCTGATCGAATCCTTCCTGCTCCGATTCTGCGTCGAATTTCAGAAGCAGCGTATGCACGCCCGTCGATGCGGCTTGTTCAGAACACACAGAGGCGCACTCTTCAGCACAGCGCACAAAGGCACTTTCCGCCAAAGCGGCCGAAAACCGTACCGAAAGAGCGCGGCTGTCGCTTTGATCTTCGCCCTTCGACGGCTGTCTGAGCGCAAAAACAAACCGGCCCGACTGCCTTTCCTTAAAAGTATCAGCCACAGCGGCAAGCAGCAGAGCATAGCCGCGAACATATTCATCGATCGCCCGAACCATGGACATCCGTTCAGAACCGGGAATTTCAAGACCGGATACAGAACGCCGGACAGCCGCAGTGTCAAAACACAACACCAGCGCGTCAAACGCACCAAAACGGCTTTTCATCTCCAGCGGGACAGTTTCTGCAGAAAGCACCGACGAGCGGTTCCAGGAGATTTCCGAAAGCGCATCGCTTCCCGGCGCGCACAGCAAACCCACAGAATGACAGCGGTCTCTCAGCAGCGACGAAAACGCTGAAGCTGACGGAATCGATTTATCGCACACGCAGACGGACAGGCTCATATAATTCAGTATAACCGGGATAGCCGTCAGGAAACAAGATGATTCCCCAGCGTAGACTTGAGCTCCTCAAGCGTATAGGGTTTTTTAATCAAAGCGCGGAAGCCAGCTTCCCGGTACTCGGAAAAAATCGGATCATCCGAATAACCGGAACACAGGAAAAGCACCGCTTCCGGATCCAGCGTCAGAATTTCCTTTGCGCACTCCGATCCGCTCATACCGTTCGGCACAATCTGGTCCAAAAGACAAAAATCGAACACATGCCCGTTAACCAGCGCATCCCGATACCGGACAACCGCCTCATACCCGTCATCCGCTTCAACAACAGAAAAGCCCAGTGTTTCCAGCAAGCCCGAAGCCGCTTCCCGGACCGCCTGATCGTCATCCATCAGCAACACACGCCGTGAAGCGGTTTTCAGACCATATTCACCACTGTTTTCCGATTCCAGGGCATCGACTGCAGCCGGCAAGTACAAAACAAAAGACGTACCTTCGCCGATCGACGACTCGATATCAATAATTCCTTCATGGTTTTCAATCACGGAATAGACAATCGACAGCCCCAACCCCGACCCCTTCTGTTTTGTCGTAAAGAACGGATCAAAAATCTGCTTTCTAATTTTATCCGGAATCCCCGGACCATAATCCTTTATACAAATCTCCACATACCGCCCGGGCGGAAGAACCTTCCCGCTGATTCCCGCAGGCCTGCGATGGATTCCCATACCGCTAAAATCCCTGTTTCGCGCCCGGATTTCAACAATTCCCGCCTTATCCATCGCTTGCGAAGCATTACCGACCAGATTCGACACAACCTGCCCCAGCTGCGTCTGATCCGCACGAACAGCCCATACATCCCGCGAAATATCGAACAAGCAGGCAGTAGAACTCTGACTGACAGCCTGTATAGCAAAATCCACCAGAATCGGCTTGATCGTACAAACACCCAGAACCGGTTTGCCCCCCCGGGAAAACGAAAGCAAATTACCCGTCATCTCCCGTGCCCGCAGACACGCCGCTTCCGCCTTTTCAATCGGTACGCGCGAATGTGGATCCTTAATCCGCAGTTTCGCAAGCCCGATATGCCCCAAAATAACCGCAAGAATATTATTAAAGTCGTGCGCAATACCGCCGGCAAGAATACCGATCGTTTCGACTTTTTGTTTCCGGTCGAGAGCCTCGCGCAGCTGTTCCTGCCTGGTAACGTCGGAAATAGACACAATAATGTTCAAGGCTCGGTTCAATTCGATCGAAACAGCAGACAGACGACACACCTTCACATGCTGCATATCTAAATGAATAGTAGCGTCAAGCTCGGGAACCGACCCCTCCTCTTCCATTTTTTTAATGAATTCCTCAAGAGTCATATTTTTCAATTCGAGACCGAGACCGGACAACTTTTTAAGTTTGAGAGTCTTCGATTCCACTTCGAAAATCTCTTCAGCTGCGGGATTCGATTCGGCAACCTCGAGCGTATCCACCCTGACAATCAGAATTCCGACCGGATTATAGTAGAACAGGCGGGAAAACTTGCTCTCCGAAAGGGCAAGATCCCTGGCTGCGTATTCCCGGTCAGAGATTTCTTTCATAAGCTGGCGCGTAATGCGCATGTCGGTCGCAGACACAACATATCCGCTAACCCGCCTGGAAGAATCGGCCAACGCAAGAACTCGCAAGTCAACCGGAATTTCTTCGCCCGAATCGCACATAACCCAGGCATCTATGGAAGGACTGCGGGATTGCCCGACTCCGGTATCGAACCAGCTGTACCGGGCAAGCCAGTCGGTTCTGGTTCCGGCCGACAGCTCCGGATGGCTTACCAGCAGCTCCAGCCCGTTCCCATACATGCGCGAAGCAGAACAACCGGTAAGAGTAAACCCCCTGCTGTTCAGACGCACGATTTTCCCCGCATGATCAAGAATAACGACAATGTCGAACACGTTATCAATAATGGCAATGTTTTCCGGACTCGACAGATGCTCCGTAATGCCCAGATGGTGAACCGCGATATGCAGCACCAGATACCATATCGAAAGCAGCCAGAACACTTCTGTCATCTGATGGGTGTAGCTGACAATCGTCCCCAGACCGAACGCAATGAACACCATCAGCATCCACTCGCCGTCGCGGCGGGCGCGGTTATCTGTTGCAGCCCGTATCCAGGCAAGCGTAAAATAAATGCTGAAAAAACCCACGGTCACCGTACCGCCTGCCAAAAGCACAATGTGAAACCAAAACACATCGATACCGGCGGTAAGGATTGCCAACGCAAAGGGTATGGCATACGAAAAATAAAAGTATTTCGACCGCCTGGCAGAGGTAATATCGATAAGAAACGAAAGATAGACAAGAGCCGCAAACCAGCCCCAGAAATACATGCTTGCCCGGATCAGAAACAGCGGCGCAACAACGCCAGTTGATATGAGCATATTTGTGATAATGCCGAACGATATAAAAATCCCGAGAAAACCAAGCCGTACATGCAGCCGTTTGCGTTTTTTTGCAAACAGGTTCAGGAAGGCAAATACCAGTATCATCAAAACGCTCAAACACGCATTGAGCGTATACCATGTGCTCATGTATCACCTTCCGATTGACTGGAACCGGAGCATCCGGTATCCTTTATTGCATGAAAATCTGGATAAAATATCTTGCCGGAATCGTGATCGGAATAGCTTTCGCACTTATAGCACCGACTCGTAACGATATCTTCAACGAAGCCGTCAAGGTCCTCGCGGACCTCAGCATACGCTTCGGCAGGTATTCCCTGTATCCAGTCCTCTTTTTCAGCTTTACCATCGGCGTCTACGAACTGCGCGAGAGCCGGTCGCTGCTGAAACTCGGTACATTCACTTCGCTCATACTCATTATAACCACAATTCTGCTTGCCGTCACGGGACTGATCAGTGTTCTTGTGCGAAATCCGTCCCGCATCCCCATTTTTGTCGAAGGGACCACAGACATCGAAGCCCTGGGAATCGTGGAGTCTTTCAGGCAGCTGTTGCCGACAAGCGCCTTTGAGGCATTAACCAATGGATCGTTCATACTGCCGTTGTGCATTTTTGGCGGCTTTGCAGGAGCAGGCTGCGCAGTTGACAAAAGCGAAGCAAAAGCAACCCTGACCCTTTTCGATTCGCTTTCGCGCGTAGCCTATGCCGTGATGACCTTTTTTGTCGATCTTGTCTCGATCGGGATGATCGCACTATCGATTAACTGGGTCTTTGAATACCGATCAATGATCGCCTCCCGCGTATTTGTCGATTTTATCCTGCTGCTCCTGTTCGACCTGCTTTTTGTCGCACTGGTGCTGTATCCGGCGCTGATCCGGCTTTTATGCGGCAAGATCAATCCGTACCGGATTCTGTACGCCGGTATCGCGCCCGTCCTTGCCTCGTTCTTCTCCGGCGACACTATTATGACGCTGCCGGTACTGCTCAGACACACCAACGAAAGCCTCGGAGTACGCAGAAGAATCTCGTCGGTTACAATGCCGATGTTTTCAATCTTCGGCAGGGGCGGCTCGGCCCTCGTTGTTACCGTCAGTTTTATAGTCATACTGAAATCCTATTCCAGTCTCGGCATTTCATTTTCCGACATGGTCTGGCTTATCGGAGCTGCCATACTGATTTCCTTCTTTTTGGGGCGGTTTCCCTCGGGTGGTACCTTCATAGCGCTTGCGGCAATCTGCGCCCTGTACGGTCGGGGCTTCGAGGCAGGGTACCTTATCCTGAAACCGGCTGCCTTTTTCCTGGGTTCTGTTGCGGCAGCAATAGACGCACTCACGGCTCTTGCCGGAACCTACATCGTCGGCAAGAAGTGGGACATGGTTAATCATCGGGATTTACGGTTCTTTATTTGATGAACTCCGAACAGCCCGATCTGCTGCATTTGCCCAAGATCGTGGTACATCCCGGCGAACAAGCTGTTACAGCCGAACCTTCGCTCATCACCACACTGCTCGGGTCCTGCATAGCTGTCTGTCTGTACGATCCGGTGAACAAGGTTGCCGGCATGAACCACTTTTTGCTGGCAAACAGACGGTATGCCAAAGACATACCGATGCCGATCAGCGAAGCGGGGCGCTACGGAATTAATGCGATGGAGCTTCTAATAAACGCACTGCTGAAAAAAGGGGCAGAGCGAAAATACTTCAAGGCTAAAGTATTCGGCGGAGCGGCGGTTATTCAGCTCGATGTCCAGGACAACTTCATGTGCGTCGGCGACGTCAACGCCAGATTTATCAAAGAATTTCTGAACACCGAAAAAATTGCGACAGAATCGATGGATATCGGTGGAACACAGGGACGGGTTATCAAATTCCGAACCGACACCTATGCCGTATACCGCCGTTTTATTAAAAAAACCGCGGAAGTTGCCCTGGAGAAAAACGAACACAGCTTCTGGCAGAACAAGCTCGAAGAAAACAAGAAATCGGAGAGCGGAACCATATTTCTGTTCAACTGAACAGGACCGATCTACGGATGATGTATCACGTCGCGGGGTTTTGATCCGTTTGCCGGACCGACAATTCCTCGCGCTTCCATGTCTTCAACAAGACGGGCGGCACGATTGTAGCCGATTTTCAGCTTTCGCTGAATATACGAAGCCGAAGCCTTTCCTGCCAGCAGCACAATCTCCAGCGCCTTTTCATACAGCGGATCTTCCCCGTCGGAAAACAGAGACGCGTCGATTACACTGTCGTCATCGTCCTCGACAAAGATTTCCTCATCGATGTACTCCGGTTCGCCGAGCGTCTTGACGTGCTCAACAACCCGTTCGACTTCCTCTTCGGATACGAATGCGCCCTGGATACGGACAGGGAACGGATCTGTCGCGCTTGCATACAGCATATCGCCGCGGCCCAGAAGCTTTTCGGCTCCGACCTGGTCGATTATAATCCGGCTGTCCATTTTCGACGCAACCATAAACGCGATGCGGGTCGGAATGTTAGCCTTGATAAGACCGGTAATAACATCGATAGAAGGCCGCTGCGTCGCCAGAACCAGATGAATACCGACAGCGCGGCTCATTGCGCAGAGTCTGGCTACCGTCGATTCAAGCTCCTTGCCGGTAGTCGCCATCAGATCTGCGAATTCGTCGATGATAACTACAAGGTACGGCAGCTTTTCGGTAGCAATATTCCGTTCCTTGATTCTCCGGTTATAACTCTTTATGTCGCGAACACCCATACCGTCCAGAAGGGCATACCGCCGCTCCATCTCGCACAGACAGTATTGCAACGCCTGGAAAGCCTTTTTCGGCTCCGTGATTACCGGAGACAGCAGATGTCCGATATCGTTATACAACTTGAGTTCGACTATCTTCGGGTCGATGAGAATGAGTTTTACGTCCTCGGGTGAACGCTTGTACAAGATGGACAGAATGATTGAATTGACGCAGACGGATTTTCCCGATCCGGTAGAGCCGGCAATCAGCAAATGCGGCGTTGAAGCCAGATCAAGCAACTGTGCCTCTCCGGTAATATCCTTGCCCAAAACAACGGGAATTTCCATCTTTTTGGACTGTGGAATATCGCTTTCGATCAGTTCCCGAAAGCTCACAATCGCGCGCCGAGCGTTTGGCACTTCTATGCCCACAGCATGTTTTCCGGGAATCGGCGCAACAATACGGACGCTGGAGGCAGCAAGCCTGAGCGCAATATTATCCTGCAAACCGACAATTCGGGATAATTTAACCCCCGGCGCAGGAAGAATTTCGAACATGGTAATAACCGGGCCTTTTCTGATACCGGTAACATCAGCCTGAATTCGGAATTCGTTCAGCGTTTCCTTGAGCGCTACCGCCGAACGCCGGGTAGCATCGTCTATTACCCAGTATTCACCATCCGGATACGACGTCAGTATGTCGAACGGAACTGAGTACACCTGGCGTTTTTTCCGGCCGAACAGACCGGGCTTCCCGGAATCCAGAACCACTTCTGTTCCGGTCAACTCCCCGGAACGGGGTGCTGGAGGAATACTGACAACATCGGGTAACACAGCATCGAATTCCGAATCGTCTTCCAGACCCGCGTCATCGACAATAAAATCCACGACTCCCGGATCGTCGTCGACTGGATCATCAGTCTCGTCAAGGTCATCATCAGTCTCGTCAAGGTCATCATCAGTCTCGTCAAGGTCATCGAAAATTTCGTCAAGAATGAAATCGGCTTCGACCGGGTCTTCCGCAAGCGCGGCACGCTTGAGTTCGGCAGCTGCGCGCAAACCGCCTGTTGCCGGTTTACCCGCAACGCCCAGATCGGATGGCCCTGCGGAAACAGACGGCTCCGCGGAAACAGGCACCTCGCCGTCTTCAGCCAGTGCTGCATCGTCTTCTGGCAATTCAAAACCGTCATCAGCCAGTGCAAAAATCGCGTCCGCCTCATCAGGCTGGACAATGTAATCCTCGGCGATGTGTTCAGGCAGATCTTCGATAGGCCGAACCGAGTATGCATATTCGTACTGAATTTCCGCCTGGTCGCGATTCGGAGCGCCGCGACCGACAAAAGACAACGGATCTTCCGCTTCGGCTCCGGCAGCCGGTTCGCCCGCGTCTGTTGGTTCTCCCGCGAGTGTTGCATCGCCCGCGAGTGTTGGTTCAGGTTCGTCTACATATTCCGCTTCGTCAGGCTCGATTTCTGCGTCTATGTCATCGGGCAGCTCGAATTCAACTTCCGGGGTATCGCTATCCTGGCGGCTGTTTGTCCTGCTATCCTGGCGGCGGTCTGTCCTGCTCTGCTCGATTCGGTCTGCAAGAAGCAAGACAACAAGAACTTCCAGCACCAGTGAAAGGAGCATTGTTACAATAATTCCGGCGGTGATGAGTCCCGAGAGGTTCGAATCGGAGCGGAAGCGCGCTGTTGCGTTCATACTTTTTTCTGCGGCCAGGACTGTCAGAAAATAAACGGCGGAAAACGATAACAGAAGCGTCGAACGGAACGACCAGGCGGGGATGAGCAGCAGCAGCGAAGCCCAGAGCGTTACTGCCGGAACCAGGAAGGAAGAAAACCCGTACACGTTCAGCAGAACAGTTCCCGGCCAGGAAACTGAAAGCGGAACCATAGAAGGATCAATGAGCGAAATCAATAATGATATAGTCAAATAGGCTGACACAAGAAACAGTATCGACCCAGAGAAGACCGAAGCAATCAGCCTCCGGGTTCGTGAAGCAGGCATTGTCATGTAGTACTCCCGAAAATCGCAGTGCGCCCCGGGAATACCGGAGTATCACACTGTCGCAAAATAGATTGCCAAAGAAACGCCCGCAGGAACCAGGTAAAAGGCAAACCAGCCCAACTTTCCCCTGTTGATCAACCCCAGAAGAAATTTAAGAGAAAGAAAGCCCACCAGAAACGCGGTTGCCATTCCTGCAATCAACGACGCCGGAGAAACGGCACTAACCAGAGTATCGGCATCTTTGAGCTCAAGGATAAATGCTCCCGTGATTGCAAATACAGAAAGCAGAAACGAATATTCTCCTGCCGCTTTCCGTTCAAGACCTGAAATCAGAGAGGCGGCAATGGTAATTCCCGAACGCGATATTCCCGGAAGAACGCCGATTCCTTGCGCCGCGCCAACGATCAGGCCCTGCACCAGTCCTGCTCCGGGAACAGTCTTCTTGGGCTGATACTTTCCGGAAAAAAACAGCAGGAAGCCGGTAACCACCAGGCTGCAGGAAATCATGAACGGAGAGAAAGCGTCTGCCACATCCTTGATGGCAAATCCAATAACAGCGGTTACGGCAGTCCCTGCCAATAACGCGACGATGAGCTTCTGCTCGGCTGTATCTTCAGGACCGGCTTTTCGCAGGAGCGTTCTGCCAAGCACGGCGAATAGCGATCCGATGCGTTTCCGGAACACAATCAATACGGCAAGCAGGGTTGCGACATGCAGCATAATGTCAAAAAGCATCGGAACGTCGCTGGTTCCCATAAACACGCCAGCCAGCGCAAGATGTCCCGAACTTGAAATGGGCAAGAATTCTCCCAGTCCCTGTACTAATCCCAAAAGGACAGCTTCGAATATAGACATGATTTACTCCGGAATTATCGAAAGATTTCGCGAACAGTCTGTTCTGCGGATTTTTGATAGTAAAGATACCCGTAAACTGCGGCAGCCGCAAGCACTTTGCGCCCATATTCCCTGGTTTCGCTGTAGGGCACACTTTCCAGAAACAGATCCGGATACACGTTTCCGAAAGTTTTTTTCCATGAGCGAACACGGGTAATTCCTGCATTATACGAAAACAAAGCTTCCAGCATGTTCCCGTCCAGACGGCCAGCCAGTTCTGCCAGATAATAGACCCCAAAGGTAATATTCGTGCCCGGATCATTCAGATCGTACCCGGTTGTTTTCAGCTTCCGCGCAATATCACCGGCAGTAGCCGGCATCAGCTGAGAAAGTCCGATTGCACCGGCCGAAGATACAACATCCGGCCGGAAGAAGCTTTCGCTTCTAAGTAACGCATAGACGACGTCCTCGCCGAGACCGAAATGGGTTGCGCTGGCAGAGACGGCATCCAGCCAGGGGCGGGGATATACCTGCTTCAACAGAGCATCTGTTACCGGCCCGTCGGATCGCCGCAAACCCAGAACCGCCGTTCGCAACGCCAATTCATGTTGTCCTGCGTGTGCAAGCGCTTCAGAAAGACGAATTGCCCGCTCGGGCGAAACAGTTTTACAGCGGGCAAGCACGGAATACAGCTGCCGGTACAATCCTGCTTCTACGAACGCTGCAAGAAAATCTTCCGTAAACAAATCTCCGGCGTCGTCGGTGTCGGCTGCGGTGTCATCGCCGGTGTCGGCTGCGGTGTCGTCGCCGGCGTCGGCTGCCGGCGTAGAAACCGCCCCCGATGCTTCCACCACATGTTCACGGTTTCCCGGCGCATAGGATCCAATAGGCATTCCAAGCTCGTTTGCAGAAAGAAACCGGTAATACAGAGAATCATGGTCCCCTTCAAACGCTTCCATATAAAAGTCCCAGTCCGACTTCTTTCCCTCAAAAACACCGCCGCCCCCGGTCCGTGCACACAAATAGGAAAGACGAGCCTCGGTGGAAGGATCAGCCCGGCCAGACAGAGCCAATTTCAGCATGCCGAGAGACTTCCAGTCCCGAAGCTGCACACCCCTTACAATAAAAGCATCAAGTACGTCGGAATACCAGGAAGCGTCATGCCACAGAGGCGCATAGACGCCTACAGCCTGAAGAAATGCAGAACGGTCTGTCTGAAGGTAATCAAGAAGGTACCATACCGCAGTATCATAATCTTTTTCACTTTCCGCCCGGGAAATTGCTTCCCCGTACAAAACATCTGCCAGATCCCCGGTCCCGGCACTCCTGTTTTTGTGTAGTATACGCGCACTGTAAAACGACAACAGAAACCGGGCGGTCCCGTCCGAGCCGGAAGCAAGCGTCTGCGCAGGCAGAGAGTCCGAAAGACTGCGCAAAAAATCTGCATCAACAGCTGTCCCGCCATACAAGGCTGCCTTACAGGCATCCGATAAAACAAATCGGGTAAACAGATACGCAGACCGATTCTCGAGAAGCTCGCGGAACACCGCCCATGATGCCTGATACTGACGTTTGCCCAGATCGATCCGTGCGCGGGTCGTGCGGTCAAAAACAGGCACGTCGACTCCATATTTCGACAAAGCCGTTCCCGCCTCGGCAGAAGAAAGCTGCAGAATTTCCGGAAAAAGTCGCGTCATGCCCTCCGAAAGCTGCCGTTCGGCATACCAGTCGGCAATTCCGTCGGGGAATTCGGTGTATTTGCCAAGAGCAAGCAGTAGTTCACCCCGGGCGGTCCCGATGGAATCGTTCGCAAGATCGGGAGGGAGAAAAAACCCGTCAGTGTACAAAGTGCCAAAGGAGGATTCTGCAAGCTGCTGCCAAGCTTCCAGCGCAGCATACCGCTGTTCTGCAGTACCGATACGGGAAAGCTCTTCAAGACATAACAGATTATACGGAGGTACATCATGCGTAAACCCTGCGGAGAAAAAAGATCGGGCCTGTTCGGTGTTTCCGGCTTCAAGCAGACTCAGACCAAGAATATAGCAATATCCGTTTCCAAGTTTTAAAATATTTGGATACTGTCTGGAAGATACCGGTTCAAGGAAAGAGAAGTCTCTGCGGGTTATTGCCTGCATCAGAGTCGCACGATCCATACCCCAAATGTGCGAAGACGTACACGACGACAGCAGGGTTATAAGGAAGATTACAAGCATGCAGCAAAAGGCCCCGGGACGCGAGTACCGGGGCCGGGTCGGTGTCTCAGTTGGCCGGAATATCGATGTAGGTTCCGGAAATAATAAGATTCGGATTCTTGATCTTGTTATGCTGTGCAATTTTCGGGTACAACCATGGATTTCTATAGTATGACTCGGCAATATCCCAAAGGGTATCGCCCCACTTGATCTTGTAGCGGATGTCCTTGACCTCTTCAACCGGTTCGGGCTGTACCGGTATTACCACCGGCTCCTCGACAACAACCGCAACCGGAGCTTCCTCTACTACCTCGACGGGAGGCGGCGTAATAACCTCGGGGACCGGTTCCGGAACTGGCGCCGGTTCAACAGCGGGAACCACCGGCGTTTCTACCACTGGAGGAGCGATAACTTGCTGCTGTTCGCTGATAGAGGTGCTCATCACCAGAACACGGGCATAGACAATCATCGCAAGCACAAGCGCGACGACTCCGACCGCCAGGATCAGAATGCAAAGCCAGGCGGGCATAAAAATGCCATTTTTTCGTTCTTCTTCTCTGTTCATATCAAACAATCCTTCAGGGGCGTTTCCCGGAACCGGCCCCTCCACAACAACATTTTGATGATCCGGGTCTTCGCCAAGAGAAATATCACTGTCATTGGGTACAAGGTCAAAATCGGGCAGTGCATAGATATTCGGAGTTTCGAGCGTTTCGAGCGAGACATTCAACACCTGTCGCGATCCTGAATCGAGATCGACAGCCTCTGCCGAAAGTTCGTTCGAATCGTTCAGTGTCAGAGTAAGAGAAATTGTCGGATCGCCTGCCGGTTTTTCGGAAATATCCTCGATAATCAGTGTTCCGACATATTTGACTCCGGGTGTATCATCCACCCAGATTACAGAAGCATCCTCTGCTCTGAACAGATTTATCTGCACGCTCGTCTGGTTGTCTCTGACAGTCGATACTTCGAGAATCTTACTTGCAGGAGAACCTTCGTCAAGCACGGGATAGAACTTGCCGTCAGCAAGCTTGATGCCTATCGAAGCGTTACCCATGAGTCTTACCTCTTTTTTACCGTAAAGATCTTACTTTACTTTAGTATGCAAACAAGTCTCTTGTCAACGTGAATTATTGACAGTCCACCTGATGGCCTCCATAATGTACTATATATGAATTCGAGTTTGACCATTATTTCCGTGCTCATAGTAATTGCGATAGCCATACTCTTATTATCGTTTATAACCCGCGGGAAAGATTCCGGCGGGCCCAAAAAACAGAAAAAAAGAGACAAGTCTCTGATAATTCGCGATGCAACACGCCGTCTTGCGCAAAACCCGCGGGATCCGGTGGGGCTTGCTGCGATGGGGAGCATATATTATCAGGATCAGGATTGGGCAAAAGCGTACGCTACCTATGAGATTCTTCTCGATATCGCTACTTCTACCCATAAGGTAGACGAATTTGAAACAGCGTTGCGCTTTGGAGTATCCGCCGTCAAAACCAACAGATTCCCGGAAGCATCACGAGGGTTCATGATTGCGCGGAAAATCAAGCCGAATCATTTTGAAGTCAACTACAACCTGGGCTATATCTGCTATCAGCAGAAAGAGTACGAAAAGGCCATTCCGTTTCTCAAGGCAGCACTGCTCGTTGATACCGAAAATGTTCTGGTACAGCGATACATGGGATTCAGCTATCACAAAGCCCACAAATACCGAGAAGCCCTGCCGTATCTGAAAAAATCGATCGACCTGCAGCCGGACGACAAAGAAGCACTGTTTGCAATGGCCGAATGCCTTTTCGAATCCGGCGCCAGCGAACGGTCCCTGAAAATATTCTCGCATCTGCGGCCCGATCCGGTCCTTGGTCCCCAATCCGCACTGTATGCCGGTATTATCCATCTGCAGACAAACCAGTTCGAAAAAGCGGTTGTAGATTTTGAAATCGGACTCAAGCACGAGAATATCCCCCCAGAGATTGCGAACGATCTCCGGTACAAGATGGCGGTTACCTGCATCAAATTACAGGATTTGGGAAGAGCCCTCCTCCTGCTCAAAGACATTCAACGCGTCACACCCGGGTACAAGGATGTGCCTGCGCTTATAGTCAGATATCAGGAATTGAACCAAAACAAGAACCTCCAGATTTATCTGATGGCAGTACAAAGCGAATTCGTCGCGCTTTGCAGAAAGATCGTTGTGCAGTTTTTTCCCGGAGCCAAGGTCAAGATTACGGATATTTCCGTATTTGCGGATTATACGGATATTGTCGCAGAAATAGATACGCCCAAATGGTCGGATATTGTCCTGTTCAGATTTTTCAGGTCGCAGGGATCAGTAGGGGAACTGCTGCTTCGGGATTTTCATGCGCGGATAAAGGATCTCAAAGCCGGAAAGGGAATCTGTCTGTCTGCCGGATTATATTCAGAAGAATCCCGCCGTTTTACAGAAGGTCGGCCGATCGATCTGTACGACAAGGAACGGCTCAACAAGATTCTTGTTGCAGTGGATTCGGGGACGCCGCTGAAGCTATAAGCACCAGATGCCGTTCTTCATGTTCAAGAAACGGCACGGTAACCGGCATGGATACCCAACCAGAAATATCAGTCCGAACCCCGTTCATCTCTTCGGTTATCTTGTCTTTTTTTGCCTTCCACGCAGCAAGGAACCCGCCTGCAGAAACCATGCGGAACAGACTGCAAATAATCTGATGTTCGAGCGGCCTGAAAGCGCGAAAAACTGCCAGGTCGCAAAACGCTTCCGGAGCTTTTTCTATTTCTGAATTGCATACCGAAACATTCTGAAGGCCGAGTATCGCAGCACAATTCTCCAGAAACGCACATCGCTTTGACATTCGTTCCACAAGCACAAAATGAACCGAAGGAAACACAATTGCAAGAGGAATGCCGGGGAATCCCGCTCCCGAGCCGGCGTCAGCTACCACATAGCCTGATTCCGGGACTTTCGGAGAATAGTGAGTCAGAGGCTTCGGACGCACGGTGGCGAACAAAGAAGCCGCAATATCCTTCCAGGGAGCAAGGCTGTCCAGTATGTGACGGACTACAAGATCGGAGCGGCCCTGATCGGTACCGGTTTCGGCCCCGACCAGATCGAACACCGCATTAAAGAGCTCCAGCTCTTTAATATACGTTTCGATTCGTTCTTGCACAGAAGGGAGACCCCGCACCGATAGTTCACTGCATGCATCAGATGTGCCCGGAACCGGAAGGGTGTTGTCCGAATCCGGCAAACCAAGCGCACGCAAGCCTTTTTGAAGCAGCACAGAGGATTCCCAGGGAAACTGATGCATCGGAGATCCGGTATTCCGGACCTCCGTTTTTTTGGCCATACTTATTTTTTGCCTTTCAGAAGCTCGGCAAACGGATTATAGGTCATACCGTCATCGTCCCGGGCAGATTTTCCGTCCCGGGCAGATTTTCCGTCCCGGGTAGATTTTCCGTCCCGGGTAGATTTTCCGCCCCAGGATCCGCTTCGGGATCCCCCCGGGGTTCCGCTTCGGGAACCGCCCGAATACCCGCCTGCAGCACCTGTAGAAGTGCCTGAACCGCCTGTAGCCCCTCCGGAACCGTCGGCACGGCGCGCAACAACCACTTTGCGCGAACCGTCGCGTGTAGAAGAATCCCCCCCCTGACCGCCGTGTGCGCCCGAGGAAGCTTTCCCTCCGGACAGGCTCTTGCAGCTCAGGCTGATGCGCCTTCTGTCCACATCCAGACCGATAATTCTGCATTCCTTTACATCGCCGACCTTTACCACATCCATCGGATCCTTGACATACTGATCGCTCATTTCCGAAAGATGCAGAAGCGCGGTTTCCTTGATGCCGATATCAACAAAGGCGCCGAAATCGACGACGTTTTTGATCTTTCCGGTAACCGTCATGCCTTCTTTAAGGTCTTCAAAGGAAAGCACCCCTTTTTGCATAATCGGTTTCGGATAGCCTTCGCGGGGATCGCGGTTCGGTTTTTTCAGTTCCTCGATGATATCGTCGATCGTCTGCTCACCGAGGTTCCAGGATTTTTTCAGCTCGCTGCGAACATCGTGCGTCACCTCTTCCTTCTTCTGCACAATTTCGTACACCACACGGGCAGCCTGGTAATTTTCAGGGTGAACCCAGCTGTTGTCCAAGGGATCAGCACTTTCCGGAATCTTGAGGAAGCCGGCACACTGTTCGAAAGTCTTCGGCCCCATGCCGGGCACTTTCATAATAGCCTCGCGGCTGGTAATTTTTCCGGTGGATTCGCGAAACGCGACAATCTTCTTGGCAAGAGAACTGTTAATGCCGGAAACGTACTTCAGCAGGGAGAAGCTCGCCGTATTCAAGTTTACGCCGACATTATTCACGACAGATCCGACAACCTCATCGAGCATTTCGGACAGTTTTTTCTGGTTAAGATCGTGCTGGTACAGCCCGACTCCGATTGATTTCGGATCGATCTTGACGAGTTCAGCAAGCGGATCCTGCAGGCGGCGGCCGATCGAAATGGCACCGCGGATGGTCAGATCGAGCTCGGGGAATTCTTCGCGGGCAATATCGCTTGCGGAATAGACAGACGCCCCGTCCTCGTCTACAACCGTATACAATACCGAAGGACAGTGCTCGGAAATCACCTTGGCTACAATCTCCTGCACCTCGCGGGTGCCTGTACCGTTACCAATGGCAACCAGCTGAACATCGTAATCCTTGATAGCTTTCAGAATCGCCCTTTCGCCTTCTGCAGGCTTATGCTGATAGATAACAAAACTGCCAAGATACTTGCCGGTCGAATCGAGCGCAGCGCACTTCGTTCCGGTCCGGATTCCCGGGTCCACGCCGAGCACCCTCGTCCCCTTGATCGGCTGCTGCATCAACAGATTTTTCAGGTTTTCGCTGAAAACACTGATCCCATGGGTATCGGCCTGGTCAGAAAGATCCGAACGGATTTCCCGAACAACAGCCGGCGAAAGCAGCCGTACCAGGCCGTCGGAAATCGCTTCCTTGCACCACTTATTGTTTATCATGTAACTGCGCTCGATAATCTCGATCGCGCCGTCCACATCGACGTCGATTTTGACATCCAGTGCCTTGTCGCGCTCGCCGCGGTTAATGGCAAGAACCCGGTGCGGCTTTATCTGGTTAAGCGGCTCCTTGTAGTCCCAGTACATCTGGTACACGGATGTTTTCTCCACCGCCTCGTCGCCTACTCCGGTTACCACAAACTGGCCGGACTTCATGTAATAATCGCGAACAGCCGCCCGGAATTCGGGATTTTGCGCAACGCGTTCGGCGATGATATCCATTGCGCCCTGAAGCGCTTCTTCGACAGATCCGACCGACAATTCCGCATTCTCTTCGTCGGTTTTCACGTACGCCAGCGCTTCTTTTTCGACCTGTGCGTTATCCGCTTTTTCCATAAGATCTGCAAGCGGTTCAAGCCCTCGCTCAATCGCGAGCATGCCGCGGGTTTTTTTCTTCTTTTTGAAGGGTGCCCACAGATCCTCGAGTTCGGTTAAGGTCTGAGCTTTCATGACATTATCGTACAGCAGTTCGGACAGCTTTCCCTGGCCGAAAATGCCTTTGACTATTTCGAGTCTGCGGGTTTCAAGGTTTTGATAGCTCTTGAAAAGATGATCGCAGTCCCGGACCTGCACTTCGTCCAGAGAACCGTGGCGCTCTTTGCGGTACCGGGAAATAAAGGGAATCGTGCAGCCCTCGGCAACAAGAGAAACCACTGCCGAAACCTGCGCCGGCTGAATTTTCAGCTCATCGGCAATCCGCTTAAGAATCGCAACCTCGTTAACTACGAGTGCATCAATCTGTTCCTGTGTAAATTCCATAGTCACGTATTTTACAGGATAAACGGGGTGGCGGGCAAGCATCGGAACGTACCCTATTGGCAGAACACCCCCCTTCCGATAAAATCGACCGCATCCCGGTTACATTTGGATCCGGACAGGAGAACACAGGATGCCCGTAAAAATACCAGCAGCTCTTCCCGCTTCAAAAATACTTGCCGAAGAAAACATCTTCGTTATGGACGATTCGCGCGCAAAAAACCAGGACATCCGTCCGCTAAAAATACTCATCCTGAACCTGATGCCCACCAAAGACGTAACAGAAACGCAGCTTTTGCGCCTCCTTGGAAACACCCCGCTTCAGATCGAAATAACCCTCCTGGCTATGGCATCCCACCAATCTGCAAACACCAGCCGCGAATACCTTGACGCCTTCTACCGAACGTTCGACAGCGTGAAAACCCAAAAGTTCGACGGCATGATTATCACCGGAGCACCGGTGGAAAACCTCCCGTTTGAAGCAGTCGATTACTGGCCAGAGCTGGTAACCATCATGGACTGGAGCACATCCCACGTTTACAGCACACTCCATATCTGCTGGGGATCGCAGGCCGCCCTCTACCATCACTACGGAATCGGCAAACACAAGCTGGAAGAAAAAGCGTTCGGCATATTCAGTCACCGGATACTCAACCCAAAGCACAAACTGGTTCGCGGCTTTGATGAAACCTTCCTTGCACCTCATAGCAGGCACACAACCATCCAAAAAGAAGACATACTAAAGGTGCCGGAACTGGAACTGCTGGCGGAAGCCGACGAAGCCGGCGTCTATCTGGTTGCAAGCCGGGACGGCCGCTCAATCTTCGTGTCTGGCCATGCCGAATACGACGCCGACACTCTTGCCCGGGAATACCAGCGCGATATCGCCAGGGGCATGCACATCGATGTGCCAAAAAACTATTTTCCCGACAACAACCCGGCACATTTTCCGCCCGTCATGTGGCGGGCGCACGCAAATCTCTTGTTCGTCAACTGGCTGAACTACTTTGTCTACCAGGAAACACCGTACGACATCGAGACCATCCACTAAAAACGCAAAGCATAAAAACACCGGGAAGTTGCCTCATCAGCAAGACCGAGGCAGAAAGCGCATCGGGGGGCGAACGCATCCAGTTCGGAGCCCCCTCATGCGAACGCGTCAAGCTCGGCGCACGTTGGTACCGCTACTTGTCTTCGGTTACCCGAAGCCAGGGGAATCGTCCGGTCAGGACTTCGTCGGGAAAATACCGGTCGAGCAGGTGCGCCGGCGCACTTGCCGCTTCCAATCCGTTTTTCCGTTCAACCCAGCGCTTCACCGCACCGAAAGAAACCGCAGCATCCGCAATGGCGCACAGAAAGACGCAGACAATGACAACTGCGGCAAAATTCCGGTTCATTTTGCGGAACACGCCGATCAGAAGCGGCAGAATGTCCCTGATCCAGAAAAGCGACAGTACCGAAAGAGCTACAATAAACAACAGAGAATGATCACCCCGGACAGAATCGAATGGACCGACAAAAGACCAGGTGCCTGACGAAAGCAGCACATCCTGCAAAAGTCCTACCAGAAGCACAAACAGGTACAGTACTGCCGAAAAAAGAACGATTACACCAAGATCTCTCCATTTGGAAATCCGCGAGTACAACACACTCAGGGCTATTATCGCACTACCGTACAACGGATTCAGATACCCGAACACCAGAGCAGATCTGATACCCGGCACACCTCCAGAACCCAAACCCCACAGAGTCTCGATCACCGAACCAAGAAAGCTACTGACAAGAAACACAAACAGAAATTCAACCACGCCCGAAGGCTGCAGTACCAGCCTGGTACTGCCCTGCAGAGCATCCCTGGCACTGCCCCGGGGAGCATCCATAGCGGTGTGTTCAGTCGCACTGCGATGGACATTGAACAGCCTCTTGAATGCGGTCAGCTGCACATCATGACGGCGGCTGGTCATACCGGGGAATGCACTGACAAGATGCTGCATACCCTTCGCACGGTCGATCAGCTGTTCGAGTTTTTCCGTAATGCGCGCATTAAATTCGGTTGCATCGACTCGCGCTCTTTCTTTGAGCCGTTCAAGGCTGGCTTTCAGGTCTTTTTCGTTAAACCATTCGCCAAAATCGATGGAACTTGTAACACTGTCCATAAATTCCGTAAGGCTCGCAAGTTTTGCGCTGAAATCTACCAAAGACCGGAGCGTGTACGCAAAATCGACGAACAGTACCGCAGAAAAGACGGCGGCAAGCAGAACCCGGCTTTCAGGAGAAATCATCCTGATGAACGACAACGCCGCAGGATGCACAAAACACAGTGCGACAACGCCCATAATACCGAACAGTACGGAATTCAGCAGACAAACCCGGCCATGAATATTGAACCGGTATTGCGAATAGTCCCACCACTTTGTGGAAAAAATGGATTCCAGAGCCCAGCTGGTAACATATTCCAGGACTGTGGTAACGGCCATAGCCATAACAAACAAATACAGGACGTTGCCGGTAAAAGGCTCCAGCAAAAACACAACCAGCAAGCCCCCAAAACCATACACCGGGCAGAGCGGGCCTACCAAAAAACCGCGATTGACAAAACGGCGTTCAATCAATGAACAGTAGACAACTTCCGAAACCCAGCCCATAAAACTGTAGAAGAAAAAGAGCAGTATAATAGTAGAAATAGGCATGAACATTCTCCCTGTCGCGTGATCTCACGTTCTTAAAAAAATATACTGCCGAACAAGGGAGAATGCAAAGCCTGAATCAGACCTACCTTATTGGGCGGAAGCTGCCGCGAGAACTGCAGACTCCCGCGGGGGCAGGGTTATGGATGTACCGGTAATCATTACACCGGAAGAACCGGCAAAGATCAGCGGCATCGGCGCTCCATCGGCTCCAAGCGCTTCCGGCGGCAAAACCAGGGTAACAGGTTCAGGAGACAGGTTATGCAGAACAAAGGCTTTTTCCTTCTGCGATTCCATCTTCCAGGATACAATTTCCGAAGCATCGGTAGCCACCGCAGTAAATCGGCCCTCAAACAGGGCGGAATGCGCAGTTTTTACCCGAATAAGCCGCTTGTAGTAATTAAGCAGCGATTCAGGATCTTTTTGCTGACGGCTGACCGGTATGGTATTCTTGTTATATTTCGACTCGATCCAGCTGGTTTGCAGCCGGTCTTTCCCCGGGTCGTTCCACAGCATCGGCGTACGGATCTGCTCGTCGGGCTTGGCACCCATCAGGCCGATTTCTTCGCCGTAATACATGAAAGGAACTCCTTCCGCAAGAATATACAAAGACGCAGATAATTTGAGAAGCCGAGAATCGCCCCTGAGCATTCCAGAAATTCTGTTTTGATCGTGGTTCGTCAGGAATGGTGCATCGATATAGTCAGGATTCATTTCTTTGTAGGTTGTGTAATCGCCGTACAAGGAGTTTGCAATATTATTTTTTCCCCCGGATCCTTCTCGTATTGCGTCTACAATTTTTGTACCCAGATCAAAATGGAAGGTGGATCCAAGGCCCTGCATATAGACAGCACGCGTGGAAGTAGGCTCCCACACTTCTCCGACTGTGTAGGCGTCCGGTTTTACAGACCGTACATGGCCGACAAGTTCTTTCCAGAAGGCAACGCCCTGGGATTGGGACTCTTCCCCTGCTGCGAGCTTGGCGGCGTTGAACACATGGCCGGCCGCGTCAAAGCGGAATCCGTCTACACCCTTCCCGATCCAGTACGAAGCAATGTTCTTGAACTCTTCGCGGACGGCAGGATTGGACAGGTTAAAGTCGGGCATGCCGCTTTCGAAAAGGCCTGCATAATAGGCACCTTCGTAGTAGTTCCAGAGATTATGTCCCCATATCTTCTGATTCAGGTTATACCTGGTGTCGCCATCTTCAACCCAGCGGTACCATCCGCGATACGGACTGTCCTTGTTGCGGGATTCGATAAACCAGTCTGTATATAAGGAAGAATGATTGCAGGTCATGTCTATGATAACCGAAATACCGCGTTTTTCCGCTTCGGAAAGAAACTCTTCGAAGTCGGCAAGCGTGCCATAGTCGGGATTTACGCCGTAATAATCGTCAACGTTGTAGCCATGATACGATTGGGAGGGGAATATCGGCAACAGCCAAATTCCAGTTACCCCCAGATCAGAGGTTGTACGGTCGTTTCCGTCGTTGAGGTAGTCCAGACGAGCGGTCATACCCTTGAAATCGCCGATTCCGTCGCCATTTGAGTCTGCGAAGGATCGGACAAAAATGCAGTAGTAGACCCCGGCAGTAGGGGTCTGTGCGCGGCGTGGCAGGGGAGCAAGCTGTGTGACTGCTTTTGTCGGGTCAATCGACTCGGCCCGACCCGACGCACAGGAGGCTGCACCAAAAAGGATACAGACGATTGCGAGCAATGCCAGAAGGCTGTGCCTCTGGGTGCGCAAAGAATTTGTTGATCCGGTTATCATAACAAGAAACCTCCGTCAGTATGGTTTTTTATTGGTGAACGAAAAAAAAGCGTGCGCGGAAACAGAATCCCGGCACGCTTTCTTGATGCAAACAGAAACTTATTCCTTGGTACCGTCGCCAGCCATCGATTTAAGAAGGAATTTCTGGCCGGACATAAAGAGAATTGCGAACGGAACTGCAACCAGCAAGGCGCCGGCAGCAAACATCGTAAAGTTGTCGTTCGCGCGGCCGTTGATCAGTTCGAACAAGCCGACCGCCAATGTTTTTTTATCATCGCTGCGCAGAATCAGGCGCGGGAAGATAAAATCCATCCAGGGGCTGGTAAAGCTCGAAAGAGCAAGGAACATAATCATCGGTTTAACCATCGGGATAACAATTTTGATAAAGGTAGTAATCTGGTTTGCGCCGTCAACGCGGGCAGCTTCTTCGATGCTCTTGGAAACTGCGGTATCAAAGTAGCCTTTCATAAGCCAGGAGTTGAACGGAATGCTTCCCGTAACATAGACAAGTATCAGTCCCCAATGGGTGTTGAGTCCGCCGATTCGCCACAGAATAACATACGTCGCGATCATTCCGATAAAGCTCGGGAACATCTGGAGGACAACGATTGTGGCCATCATCGGTTTGCGGGCCCGGAAACGGAAGCGCGAGAAAATATAGCCGGAAGTAACGCAAATCGCGAGAGTACACAGGGTGTTCACTATTGCGATCTTGAGCGTATTGCGGTACCACACCAGATAGTTGGTGCCACGTACGTCTACCGTGCCGACGACAGTCTGACTTGAAGGTGTCAGAAGGCGCTGAAATTGGTAGAACGACGGTTTTTCCGGCCAGGGTACAAGCCTGGTGGATGCCAGCGAGTTGGTTTCGGTAAATGCCGCGCCGATTGTAAACGCGACAGGATACACTACTACAAGAACGGTTATTGTCAAAAAGATATACAGTATTGAAGTGACAAAAACCGTACTGGACTTGGAATGTCTTTTTTTCCCCGGTGCGTATGTCATCAGAGTTCACCATCCTTGAACGATTTGGTCTGCGTAAAGTTGTAGACCGCAAACGGAACGAGCACAATGAATACCAGAATGGACAGAACTGAAGCAAGATTGTACATATTCGGCGTATTCATGGTGAGTTTATAAATCCAGGAAATCATAAGATCGGTTGCGCCGGCCTGAGTCGTAATCGTATCGCTGACTTTCGGATCGCCAGCCGTCAGGAAGAATACTGCGCCGAAGTTGTTGATGTTTCCGGCAAACTGCATGATCAGCAGCGGCATAGTCTGGAACAATACCAGCGGCAGGGTAATCGACTTGAACTGATTCCACTTGTTTGCGCCGTCAATAATCGCGGCTTCATACAGCTGGGACGGAATTGCCGTCATGTTGCTGGTAACAAGAATCATGCTATAGGGAAAGCCGATCCAGATATTGACCAGAATGAGTGTAATTCGCGCCATGTTTGGATCAGAGAGCCAGGGTATGGGATTGCTTATCAACCCGAGCTCGATAAGCGTCCGGTTGATCGGCCCGAAGGTTCCATTCAAGAGGTTCTGCCAGATAAAAAGGCTGAGCATGGTCGGGATAGCATACGGGAGAATAAAAATGGTGCGGAACACTTTAGCAATCTTGATGCGGTAATCCACAAGAACAACGGCAAACAGCATGCCGACGGCATAGCAGGTCAGAGTCGACGCGAAAGCCCAGATAACGGTCCAGGCGGCAACCCGTCCAAAAGCCGAAAACCAGCTGTTATTCGCAGAAGCGGTAAACATTGTCCGGAAGTTTTCAAAACCAACCCAGTCTACCAGATTGTTCGGCGGAATATGATCCGGCGAAGAATAATTGGTAAAGGCAACCAGAGCGGAGAACAGCAAGGGAACAACGGTAAAGAAAGCAAGCAGCACAACTACGGGAGTAAGTCCGATATAGGGAAAGGCTGCTTCCTGAATATGATTTCTGGTTTCCGCATAG
>Ga0116149_1001479_pt1 | contig 28309 bp, 18 predicted proteins | sample AD_UKC057_MetaG_FD_89787 | JGI IMG/M metagenome (GOLD analysis project Ga0116149, IMG submission 89787) | Active sludge microbial communities of municipal wastewater-treating anaerobic digesters from USA - AD_UKC057_MetaG | ecosystem: Engineered > Bioreactor > Anaerobic > Digestate | place: USA...
ATAGGACAGAGGAAACGTCAAGTACAGGCACAGGTACGAACCGCCGACTGTAATAAAAACCGAGGGAATATCGACGAGCATCATAAAGTTGCCGCCGGCGCCGTACATAACGACCCCGAGGCCTCCAATAAGACCGATAAATGATGCTATATCCATTTCGTTTACTCCTCGTTCTTGAAAGCGCCAATGCGGCGGCGATATGTAATTATTCTGTTGATTATATCATCCGGTTTTTCGCGGACTACAATATGTTTTCCTGAAAGCATCTGGAGTGTGACGTCCGGATTGCATTCGATAGCTTCTATTTGGTGGGGATTGATCCAGTATTCTTTGCCGTTCAGTCTGGTAACCTGTATCATGTACAAACCTGCCTGCTTCGCTTTATGAGCCGGAATAGTAAAAAAAAAAACCCGAACGAATCCGGAAGCATCAATTAAACCGCAGAGGGAAACGATACTTCCGGATCAGTCTACTCTATTAGCGTTTCAGATTCAACACAGTATCAAGCATCGTATCCGAAGTTTGTATGGTTTTGGAACTTGCCTGAAAACCACGCTGGGTTACAATCAAGTCTGTAAACTGTTCTGTGAGGTCCACGTTGCTCATTTCCAGCGCGCCGGCAATCAGCTTGCCTTTACCTGCAACACCGGAAGCGCTGATATTCGCGTATCCCGAGTTGTTCGACTGGACATACGTGTTTTCGCCTGCTTTTTCAAGGCCGCCCTGGTTTGCGAACGAAGCGAGGGCAATCTGTCCGAGCAGGCGGTTTGCACCGTTCGAGTACACGCCGGTGATCATGCCGCTCTGGTCTATCTTGAAGTTCTCGAGATAGCCCATGGTATACCCGTCCTGCTCATAGGCTTTCGTAGAGCTTTTTTCCGCAAACTGCGTGATTGTGTTCGTTACACTTCCGATTTGCCCCAGATTGATATTGAACGTCTGGCGAGTCGGTTCACCGTCGGCTCCGGGATTGGCGCCCGGAACATTGTAGGATGCCTGAAGCACTACGTTACCGGTTACTGCCGACGCGTTGCCGGCGCTATCCTGCACTCCTGCGAGCTTTCCGAGATTGTCAAAGTTGACGATGAACGTATTTTCTGTTCCGTCGGTCGTTCCAACACCGATACGGGTAGCTGTTGCATCCGCGTTCTGTGGATCGACCAAAGCTGTTGCCTGCCACTGATTCTGCGTACCGGGTACCCTGGTGAACGAAATATTCAGGGTATGCTCCTCGCCGAAATCGTCGTACACCTTGAATTCTGTTTCCCACGTAGACTGGCGGATGTCAGCGGCGCTGGCTCCTTCCGGAATCTCCGGCAGCCGCTTGTCAAGGTTGCAGGCGTAGTCGACGTTCGTCGTCGCCTTGGCCGATATCTTGGAGCCGACGGGAATAACCAGATCTTCAGTCTGGCCGGATGTATTGAGCAGCAGGACACCGTCAATTTCCTCTGTTTGCCAGCCTTGTACGCGCATGCCGTTCGCGGGGTTAACCAAGGTTCCTTCATTGTCGAGACCAAAATTGCCAGCCCGGGTAAAATAGGTTTTCTCGCCGGACTTCATCACAAAAAATCCGTTTCCCTGTACTGCTACGTCTGTCTGCACGCCAGTAGTTTGCAAGGATCCCTGTGTGTGAATAGTATCAATACTTGCCACATTCATACCGAGTCCGACTTCCTTCGGATTGACGCCGCCGAGGTCGTCTGTCGGACGGGCCGCTCCGGACATCTGCTGTGACAGGAGATCCTGAAAATTGACCCTGCTGCGCTTGAAGCCGGTAGTATTCACATTGGAAATATTGTTACCGATCACGTCCATGCGTGTCTGGTGGTTCTGCATTCCGGAAACACCGGAATAAAGGGATCGCATCATAGTGAAGTTCCTCCGTTGTGCGCGTATACGGTCTTTACCGACGACCAGTCATACCATTCACCGTTCACCTGAACCTGGGGAAAGTCCCCGCGGGTTGCTGCCAGTATCGTACCGGAAACCACTGTTTCACCGGCTTCAATATCGACTGTCTTGCCAACGGCGCTCGATGCTTCTGAGCCGGACAGCAGTGATGCGATTCTGGAAAAACCGCTGCTCATGTTTGTCATCTGTTCAAGGCTCGAAAACTGCGCCATCTGTGCGATAAACTGTGAATCTTCCATCGGAGCAGTCGGATCCTGATGAGACAACTGCGCGATGAGAAGCTGAAGAAAATCATCCTTGCCCAATTCTGTCTTGGCAGTCCTTCCGTTGACCGCAAGCGTTTTGTTGAACGCATCAACCTGGAGTTGAGTCCGTGTCTGTTCCTGCGAGCTCATACTCGTATTCAGCATTGATCCGATGTCCATACAACCCCTTTTCTTTTAAACAAGTACATTAATCGCGGATCTTCCATTCTGAAACGCTCCGCCTGTTTGTGTATCGGCAGGATTCGGAACGGACATAACATCCGGAATCGCTGTTGAGTAAAACGGTGCTTTTATGGCTGCTTCTGCCGCCTGATTTCTGCTGTCCGCACTGTCCTGACCGGACCAGGAAAGATCGAAACCTGCGCCGGAAAAACCGCCTTCGATGAAGGCCTCGGAAAACGTATCGAGATTCTCCCTGAATGCATCGTAGGCTTCCTGCGATGCAACCTGAATCTTTCCCGAGATCTTTCTGTCGCCGGAAAGCTCGAGGCTAATCCGCACATTGCCAAGAGATTCCGGATTGAGCGTAAGCCTGATTAACCCTACATTATTGTCGCGAAGAATGATGCTTCCGGTTTTCACGAAATCGGCGGCATTGCTCCTGAGCTCTTGCGACAGCATGGAGGCGAACGACTGCTCTGCCCTGCCCGCATGTTCGAGCCTGGACATGGACGATTCATTTCCGGCGGAGAAGCCGGTACCCGCTTCCCTGAAGCCGATGGTCATATCGGCAGTGTTGTCGCTTGAAACCTCGACTCGATTCTCACGTCCGGACTCTTGTGCAACCTCGGGGACAATTTGAGACCGTTCATCCCGTACGGAAACCAGCGTCTTTTTGTTTTTTCCAGTGATAGCATCAACCGGCTTTTGGCTATTGGCCATGTGCGCGTCTTTTTCTGCGCGAACTGTTTTGTCCGAAAACTGTACTGAAGCCGGCAGCATTCCTGTCTGGAGAGATACCTGATCAAGAAGAACGTCGGAGGAACTGTCTGACGTTTTCTTTCCCTTTGCCGTTGTTTTATCCGGACTGTCGGGACCTTCAGGACCTTCAGCCTTGTCGGGTTCTCCAGCCGATGCAAATCGGACTGCCGATTCGGTTGTTCCGGAAGAATGAACAGCGACGCCTGTTTCGCTGCCAGACAGCAGAGGTCCGCTTTCCGTGCTGCGGGAAGCGCTTTTTTTTCCGGACGCACCGCGGGCTGACAGACGAGATTCAGCCCTGCCGACACCGGTTTCCTCTTCCGGAGTAGCAGCATTTTTTGCGTGAGAACTGTTTTTCGGTTTTTTTCCGGTACCGACCGGTGTAGACTGGATGTCCGGGACATCCGGGACAGTACCGTCCCCTGCTCCTCTTCCGGCGTTACCGGGCTGCGCCGCACTATGCGCCGACGCTGCCCCTTCCTTGTTGCCGGCGATCATCCGTTCAATGATCGCGAGAAATGAAGATCCGTTTCCTGCAGGTTCAGCACCCGTTTTTCCTCCGGGAACGGTCTTGCCCTTTGCCGGGCCGGCCATCCCCTGGACGGGAAAACCGGGAGCCTGAGCAGAAGAACGTTCCGGGACGTCAATCGTTTGCATCACGTGCGAAATCCTTCAAGCGGTTGAAAAAAAGATTCGCCCAACTGTTCTGACCGCAATAAACAAACAGCTGCGGAAGCCGAAACATTCCTTTTTCCGGGCAGTTCCATGCTTTTCTATTGTCGGGAGGAAATGGACTCATATTGAGGGGCGCCAATAAAAAAAATTGGCATCTGAGGCTTTTTACTGTTTGGGCATCTTGACAAAAGGCAGGTTCAGGGCAGCTTGACCGGCTTGTTTGCCATTTTTCGCTGGATTTCGGCAGCCCGTTCGGGAGGCATGAGCGAAAACCAGTAAGCCACCGAGGAATTGGTACCAGCCGCGACAGCCATGTCTTCGACTTTACGAAGAATATCGATAATATCCTGGTCATCCATCGCAAGTAGATTATCTACCGCATTTTTCGGCGGCATACCATTAATATACTCGGCGATTTGTGCGATATTTGTTTCGCGCTCCTCGCGCTGCCGGACAGTTTCGGAAAAAGACCGTTCGCGCTCTTCGATGCCGGCAGTGCGATCTTCAAGTTCCTGAGACATCTGAAGAATTTCATTTTCACGGCGGCTGAGCTCGGTATCCCGAAGGTCGAGCTCCTGGGAACGAAGATCTATTGCTTCAAGACGCTTTGCGATGCGGTCTGCATCAAGATCGCCGTTTTCGGAAGGCAAGGTGGAAACACCTTTGCGAGGTTCAAGACCAAGGACGGAATAGACCGGAGAGAATAGATCGCGAGTATGCAGGATGCCAAGATAATCAAACCAGAGCAAACCTCCGGCCGTTAACAGCAAAATGAGCAGCAACAAGACGATAACACGACCTAATGTTCCCCGACCAGCCACAGATCCTCCACACAGCACGAAAAAAGAAAAGACGTTGATACAGTATAACCGTACAGAGCGAGCCTGTACAAGCGGAAAAAAACGCTAGAATCCTATGGAAGTGCCCAGCGAAATAAAGTAATCGCCCTTGCCTTCACGAAGCGGCCAGGCATAAGTGAACGAACCTGACAAGACAACCGTACTCAATGCGCCGTATACAAGCGTACCCTCCACGTTCCCGCGAACATAAAGGGAGTCCGCATACGAATACCTGCTGCTTCCGGTATCCAATAGCAGGGCACGATAGCCGCCGGCAAGAACGATGCGGTTTGAATACAGCGGCACGACAGGCAGTTCCTTTTGAATTTCCAGGGTCAGGGGAACGATTTCGGCGACGATGCCCGCAGCGGACGAAGCTGTTGCATGTGCAAAGGAGGTGTGTGCGTATTCGGGCAATGAGGGAAGGTATCTGCGTATTCCTGCGTCCAGGGTTAGAGGGGTTGGCAGTGTCGGGTATGCGCCGGTAATTCCGAAGACAAGACCGTCGGCAACCGCCCCCGATAGACGAAGGTCAAGCGGTATGAACGGAGTCTGAAATCGTATCAGTCCCTGCACTGCCGGAAAGACTTTTTTTTCCGGAACGGCCAGTAACAGATAGGCATTTGCCTGGGAGAAAAAACCGGTGGTTGTTACCGGAAAAACTGGAAATTGGGGAATCCGCGAACTTTTGCGGGCAGAAAAGGAAACGGTTGTATCTGAAGACACAGAAGAAGTTTCGTAGGGAGCCTGATACGGAGAATCGTAGCGGTCAAGATCGGCAGCTATCCAGCGCGGCGAGAAAACCTGTGAAAAAGCAAGGGATTTCCACACCGGGCCCAAAGCAGCAGAAAGCGAAACACCGAGCGAGGTTCTGGTTGAGCGATACCTGAATCCAGGTTCAAACCCGGACAACACAGAATCGGACAGACTGCCGGTAAAGGTGAAATACCGGTGCATCCATTGCACGGAAAAGCGGGTGTCGATAAAAAAAGGATCGGCAATAAATGAAGGTTCCAGGGTCAGGGCAATTTTATCGGCAGGATCGCCGGTCGAGTACACAAAGCCGGGGGCGAGCGATTCGTCGGACTGAATCGATGCCCAGGGAAAAAAGGTGCCGGAAAGCAGCCAGGGGAGCGGATTATAAAGAGTGGCATCGGGTATCCGCACCGGGAACGGCTTGCTGGATGAATCCGGGTTTTTTGCTGCCGGACGGATAAAGACGGACTGCGTGGAAAAAGAATCGGAAAGATCCAGCGCACGCACTGAATCCCTGCCGGAAAAAGCAGCCTTGTAGTACAGAACAGGCTCCCCGATTCCCGGAACAGGATTGAACACTGCTCCCGAATAATCGGTTTCCTGGCAGACAAGCATCCCGGTATCTGGCCGGTACAGTGCATAGCGATAAAAAGAATCAGGTCCGGCCCAGGAAAAACTGAGTACCGGCGTGCCGTCGAGAATGGTGGACTGAAGATAACGTATTACGGACATCGAATGAGGGAGATCAACAGTAAAAACAGAGAGGGTTTCAATATCCAGCATCATGAGTGACCGGTCGAGTCCGTTTGCGGCGATGTAGGCTATCCGTCCGCTGCCCGCCCATACGGGATTGTACAACGCGTACGAAACCTCGCCGGGGCCTGATCGCGCGAGGATTATTTTTTCAGGCTGTTCATTTCGTTTTTGACCGGTTCGAGAAAACAAAACCAGAGCCGAACGCTGCGCCACTGTTTCTATACCGACGATCAGATCCGAACTGCCGGCAAAGGAAGCGTCTCTGACGGAGGGGTAGAATTCGTTCAGAAAACGGCGGTTTGACATGTCGAACACGCGAAGCCGCTGAACCTGAACGGAGCCGTCCAGTACCGTTCCGGATACGAGAAGATACCTGCCGTCCGGAGAAAAGGACAGGCGGTCCAGATTTGAATCCGCATCGAACAGGGAGACAACTTTTCCGGAAACAGAGCGGAACCATACGGTATGTGCGTTCGCATCCAGCCATACAATACCGTCCGGACCGGAGGCAAGTGCGGAGATGACACCATCCCGGGTGCCCGCAGCTCGCGGAGGAGTCGAAGGATTGACCGGCGGGACGGTGATCGAGTCTGCAAAATGCTGCCAGGCTTCGGCAAGAGAAATCTGGTAGGTTTGGCGGAAACGGCCCTCCAGATGGCTTCTGAAGGGATTGAAGCCCCCGGAATTACGCCAGAATTCGGCGTAGGCATCCATGCCGTACGTCTGTTGAAGCCAGCGCGAAAAAGCCCCGCCGTACAGATAGGCACTTTTTGCTGCAGGAAACACATCCAGTGCGCCGGATGATTTTTTCCAGGACAGAAATTTGTTTTCCAGCTTGTCCTGCACCAAATAATGGAGAGAAAGAGGATCATTCATCCTCCCCTCGCCGGTATTGCTTTCGAGCGAGACGGTCGCGCCTTCGAGAAAGGAAAGCGGCATGGTAAAGGCGGTGGCCGGAGAAACCACGTCTCCGAATAGAGCCGAAACGAACTGCCAGAACGGTGTTCTGATATTCATGGAAACGGCATGCACCAGCTCGTGGTAAAAAACCATCAAAAGACCGTCCCTGAATACGCTTATGGAACCGTCGGCTGCGATGGTGTCATACAACACGATGTGATTGTACGGATACGGAGAAAAATACGCATTGAGGTCTTCCATAGCCGGTTCAAGATAGACCGGAAGCCGCCCGGTCATTGTTGTCCCGAGCAGGGCGCATACTTCGTCTGCCATGCCGTCCGCATGCTCTGCCAGCAGGGATGCGCTTTCGGCAGAAAGCGGCGGATAGATGATGTCGAAATATGCGGTTGAAATCTGGAGGGTTTTGTCACGTGCCTGCGGGATGCCGGAAACGGGCAAAAAAAACAGTAGGATGATACATACAAAGCTTTGCATGCAGTATCGACGTACCATATGAAAACCTCATTTCTGTTAAAATTCTTGCAAAAAAAAGTAGAGTCGATTTCAAAAGCAACCGACTTTTGAAATCGGCTCGAAACAGTTACGTATGCTTTTCAGCACCAACAGTGATGCGACAGACCGCCGGTATATAATACCGGCGGCATGCATTCAGTTACACCGAAATGTGCCCTGAGCGTTTTTCTGAAGGAAGGTCAGAGCAATGCCGTTTTTTCCCGCACGCCCGGTGCGGCCGATGCGATGCACGTAGTCTTCGTACGTATTGGGCTGAGAATAGTTAATTACGTGTGTAATGTCGGAAACGTCGATTCCGCGGGCAGCAACGTCAGTAGCGACCAGAATGTCGATATCGCCTTCCTTGAGCCGGGTGATTGCCCGCGAACGCTGAGCCTGGCTTTTATTGCCGTGAATGCGGTCAACTGCGAAGCCGCGCGCGGTGAGCTCTTTCGCAAGCTTTTCCACGAGACGCTTTGTGTCGTCGAAGATAATGACACGGGAACAGGATCCGGAAATGAGAAGGTCGTGCAGTTTTTCGATTTTTTCGGTCGGCGAAGAGAACCAGACAACATCCTGACTGACAGAATCGGCAGTCGAACCGACCCGTGTTGAAACGGTTACCGGATTCCTGGCAAACCGGGCAATAAGCTTTTCAGTTTCGCCCTCTACTGTTGCGCTGAAAAACAGGGATTGGCGCACCGGGTTTACCTTTGAGAGAATGGCGGTGATGTCGCGGATAAAACCCATGTCGAGCATGCGGTCGACTTCGTCGAGAACGACGCGGTTAAAACGCGAAAGCTCGAGCGTTCCCTGACCGATGTGGTCCTTGATGCGTCCCGGAGTTCCGACGACGATGCGGGGCCAGGCGCGGAGCGCCTTCTGCTGCATGTTCATCGAGGCGCCCCCGATGAGGAGCGCGATCTTGAGGCCGCAGCCCTTAGAGAAGATCAGCAATTCTTCGACGATCTGCTGGGCGAGCTCGCGGGTCGGTGCCATGATCAAGAGGCGGTTGTCCATATTGGTGATGAGGTCGTGGATGAGCGGGACCGAAAAGGCAGCGGTTTTACCAGTGCCGGTATTCGCGACGCCGATAACGTCCCTGCCGTCGAGCACATACTGGATGGTCTGGTCCTGTATCGGAGTGGGATTTTCATAGCCACGGTCCAGTAAATTAGCAATGATGCGCTTGTGCACCTTGAAATCCTGGAAGCGGTTCTGCGGGATGTACTGTTCTTCTTCAACTGCGCGGGCGCTGTTGATAAAGCGTTCAGGATCGATATACTGCTTGACGCGGTTTCCGCGGCCGTTCTGGCTTGGCGCAGCCTGGGGGCGGCCGGAATGACGTCCTGAGGGACGTCCTGATGGACGTCCTGATGGACGCCCTGACGGACGTCCTGACGGACTAGATTCCGGGCGGGACGCCGCAGATCTGCCCTGAGCTGCTTGCGCGAGGTGGCGCTGGGGACGAGCCGAAGCTGCTGTATCGCCTGCTGTCTGTTCTGATTTTACATAGGAGCGGAATCGGGAAGGAGCTCCTGACGTTTTCGGAGCCGAGAGAGATCGTTCGGACCGAGCGGTCCTTTGTGCGTTGTACATGAATGTCCTTGTCGGCGCAAGGAAGTACATAACGCCTTGCGCGGTTGAGCGAACTGTCATTCGGTTTGCACCGTACATAACTTGAAGCGGGTGCAAAATGCAGTATTCTCTGTATTACTATACTGTTTTCCGCAAACAATGTCACCTGTTGCACACGGAAAAGTCCATCTTCGCGTCTGATCGAGAATCGGACCCGCCAGATGCTTTGTTCGCGCCCGTCGCGGGGTGCGAAATTCGAACCCTGCGCGCGATATCTGGATCAATATTGAGAAGGAGTGCAGTGTCCGTAGATTTTCGGGGGGCTTGAGTGGTATACTCGCACCCCATGACTTTTGATTATCAGGCAGAGCTCAATCCCGAACAGTACGAAGCGGTTTCTTCTATAGAAGGACCCGTTCTGATTATAGCCGGCGCAGGTTCCGGCAAGACGCGCGTGATTACGTTCCGTATGGCGTACATGCTGGACAAGGGCGTTCCGCAGTCGCAGATTCTTGCGTTAACCTTTACGAACAAGGCGGCAAAGGAAATGGCCCAGCGCGTGAAGGAACTGACCGGCAAAAAACTGCAAATGCTGACAGTGAGTACCTTCCATGCCTTCGGGGTGCGTATTTTACGGGAAGACATAACCCGGCTTGGCTGGCGGGAGAATTTCAGCATTTACGACGACGTTGACCGCAACCAGCTGATCAAGGAAACGGGACGGGAACTGGGATTTACGCCCGAGGCCCTGGATGTCTACAAGATCGGTACGCTTTTTTCCGCGGTAAAAACCGGGATGAAGCATTGGGGCGACGGGGCGAACGATCAGTACAGGCAGCTGTACGAGGAATACCAGTCAGGTTTGAAGCTGTTCAACGCAGTTGACTTTGACGATCTGATCATTCTGCCGATCAAGCTGTTCAAGGAGCATCCCGATGTGCTGGCAAAATACCGGGAACGGTTCAAGTACATCATGGTGGACGAATTTCAGGACACGAGCCTGCAGCAGTACGAGTTTATGCATTTGATGGCCGACCGGAACGTGTGCGTCGTAGGAGACGACGACCAGTCGATCTATTCCTGGCGCGGGGCGAATTACGAGAACATTACAATGTTCGAAAAGGACTTTCCGGGCCTCAAGGAAATCAAGCTCGAGCAAAACTACCGGTCGACAGGCACAATACTTGCGGCGGCGAACGGGGTTATCGCGCACAACACGAACCGCAAGGAAAAATCCCTCTGGTCCGGAAACGGGTCGGGAAAGCCGATCGAGATTTACCTGCCGGAAAACGAGGCGGACGAGGCGGATTTTGTTTCCGAATGCATTCAGGGCATACGAATGGAAGAACGTTTGAGTTACGCCGACTTCGGGGTGTTGATACGGTCGAATACCCTGTCCCGGGCGATCGAAGAAGCGTTCCTGGAGGCGAACATCCCGTATGTGATGTCCGGCGGGACGAGTTTTTTCCAGCGCAAGGAAATCAAGGATATTATCAGCTACCTCAGGGTGATCGCAAACCCTGACGACGACATAAACCTTCTGCGCATCATTAATACGCCGAGGCGGGGAATCGGGCGGAAGACTATAGAAGAAATTTCCGCAATTGCGACGGCCAGGAAGTGTTCGCTGTGGACCTCGATGAATGCGCTCGTCGCCGCAGGCGATACGCCGATCTCGGAAAAAACCCGGATAGACCTGGAGATGTTCATCAATTTCGTGACCGAGCGCCGCGCGACTATGCTTTCCGGCAAGGATCTGTCGAACAAGGTAAAGAAGATGGTCGACGAGATTGATTACTGGAGCTATCTGGTGCAGGAATACCAGAAGAATGAAAAGGCGGCGCGCTACAAGTTTTTGAACATCGACAGCCTGATCAATTCAATTTCGACCTGGGAAAAGGATCCGGACAACTTCAAGAAGTCCCTGTACGACTATCTGAACCGCATTACGCTGATAAGCCGGGACGATTCGGAAGAAGAAGACAAGGGCAAGGTGAACCTGATGACGATCCATGCCTCGAAAGGCCTTGAATTCCCGGTGGTGTTCATTATCGGCTGCGAGGACGGCATTATTCCGCACGCGCGAAGCATGGAAGAAAACGACGGCAACGTCGAAGAGGAACGCAGGCTTTTCTACGTGGCGATCACCCGTGCCCGGGACAAGCTCTTTATTTCGAGCTGCCAGAGGCGGCGCAAGATGGGTGGCGTCGTTGAATGCACGCCCTCCCCCTTTCTGGACGAAATTCCCGAAGCGCTGGTCGAGTACCATGAACCGAAGGAGCCGGTGGAGACTGCTGACGCGCTGGACATACTTGCGAAAATGAAGGCGAAGTTCATCATGTAAGGTGCTGAAGGTCAGTTGGCGACGAGTGACAGTTTTCCCCGTTCGTTCACGTACAGGGCATATTCGCGTCCGGCCTCGAAGGTTCGTATCGATACGGTTTCATGCCGTAATGTTCCAAAAAACCCGGGCATCCAGGCTTCAGTCTTTACAATGGAAAAAATATTCTGCAGCCGTTTTTTTTCTTCGGGCTGCAGTGAGCCGGTTTCATACAAGACCGGAAACCCGTCATCGGCATAGAACCTGAACAGATCAAGCCCTTTTGCGACAGAGGTTTCGTCGGTATATACCCTGAAAGGAAATACCAGCCACCCGCCTGACTCGCCGACAACGATGCAGTCGATTATCAGTTCCCAGCCGGACCAGGAACGCTCCATGATTTTGACGAGGTTTCCCCGGGCTGTGTAGAACGAAATGCGGGCGCTGAGCGTATCCTGGCTCCGTCCGTAGACGGTAACGGTGCAGGGAAGCCGGGCGTCACGCAAAACCACCTGTTCCAGGGTCGGGCTATCCGTTGTTACGTGCAGGGTCAGGTAGACAAAGACGCCTGTGCACAGAAGAACTGCTGCCGTGAACACTGCAATGCTTGCCGCGACAAGACTGCCGCGTTTTTTTCGACCGGCGGCAATCATGATCGCCGCAGCACCGGGTACCGCTCGATTCGGGTGTTCATAGGTTCCACAACCTGTGTTGCACATGCGAATAGCAACATCCGGCTATTCATCAGAACAGTTCCATTTGGGTTTTAGCAGATTCGGAGGCGGATTTACCGGCGCGTGTGACGGTTTCAGGTTGCACAAGCGGAGGTCCATCCTTGAGTATGGCAATAAATTCCTGTTCGGATATGATTCGTATGCCGAGATTACGGGCTTTGCTGTTTTTGGATGATCCCGAGCCGGGTGTATTTGTTACCAAAAAAGACAAGCCTTTCACGACAGAACTTTTGACCGTGCCGCCTGCAGCTTTTACCAGTGCCTCGGCTTCGGGCCTTTTCATCGATTCCAGTTCGCCGGTAAAACAAAAACTGCAGCCGGAGAGGACTCCACCCCGGAGCGGTTCGGTGACAGAAACGGCGCCTGAAGCGAGCAGCGTATCCATTTCGCTCCGGAGCGTTTCGAGACCTTCCTTGAGTGCACGGGCGAGTATCGAGCCGAACTGATAGACACCCGAAAAATCTTCTTCGCTTGCCGAACGGAGCTTTTCCAGGGTGTCGAAGCCGGCTTCCACAAGTTTGTCCACCATGGTTTCGCCGATGCCTTCGATATCGAAGCCGGCGATAAAGGACTGCAGAGGCACCGAAGAGCGGGCTTTGAGCGAGCGGAGTACCTTGGCAGCGCTGACAGGGCCCATGCGGTCCAGTGAGGCCAGTTCGTCCACGGTGAGCGTGTACAGGTCGGGAATCGAGCGGACCCGGCCGGAATCGAACAGCCGTTGTATAAGATTGACGCCGAAATCGCGAATATCCAGGACGGAAATCCATTTTTCCAGACGATGATGGATGATTTTCGGACAGGAGGGATTCGGACAGCGCAACCGGGTGCCTTCATCGACAAGAGCGGTTGCACAGGTGACGCAATTCGATGGCAATTCAATGTCTGTCGCGTCCGGAGGATTTTCCACCAACGCTTCAATTTTCGGTATTATTTCACCGCGTTTGGTTACCAGGACTCTGCTGCCGATTTTCAGTCCCGTTGAACGGATGAGATTCGGATTTGCAAGATTAGCCCGTTGGACCGTGGTTCCGGCAAGCTGTACCGGATCGATTACCGCAATCGGGGTATAGGTAACTCCGGAAACGCTCCATTCTACCGACCGAAGCACGGTGACAGCCTCTTCAAGACTGAATTTGAATGCTATTTGCTTTTCCGGCCGGGATCTGGACAGGTCGGCAGGATCGATCTGTATTCCTTTGACAACGAGACCGTCGATATCGTAGGGGAGCGAGGGTCTCAGGTCCATCACCTTTGCACGATAGTCGATAACTGCATTCGCTCCTTTGCAGCGGTGCATCGGAACAACAGAAAATCCCGACCTTTCAAGCCAGGCCAGTTTTTCGAGCTCGTCGGAGAACGGCGAGTGGCCGGTAAACGGGCTTCCGGGAATTCCGGGGGCGGCGTCGTAGCAGATAACCTCCAGATGTTCGCTTCCGGAGCCATCTTTCCGTTTCATGAGTCCGTTTGCGGCATTTCTGCAATTGGCCTTGTCGCTGTAGAACTGTGCAAGCACCGAACGCCGCATGATCACTTCGCCCCGGACACCTCCGGTAAACGGATGCGCTCCGTCCGGGCCGGAATCACCGGAAAGAACCGGTACGACACCGTTCATTCTGGAGGCATTTGAAGTGATGTCGTCGCCGATGCGGCCGTCGCCTCTGGTTACAGCGCGGATAAAACGACCGGCTTCGTACTGAAGCTCAAGGCTGGCGCCGTCAAGTTTGTATTGTACCAGAAAATCGCTGAAATCTTGTTTATCTGCCCAAGCACTGAATGCTTCCGGATTTGCCGCTTTTTCCTGGCTGCCCATGGGAATCAGGTGATATTCTTTTGAAAAACCATCTGTCGATTCGGAGTTGATCGTCCTGAAAAGCAGATTGTCCGGATCGATCCGCTTGAGTTCGTCCCAAAGGCGGTCGAATTCGTCATCGCTTATCTCCGGATTTCCATTGTAATAGAGTTCCTGGTGACGCCTGATTTCCCGTTCAAGACTTTTTTTGCCCTTTGAAGCGGAAGATCGCGATACAGGAGCAGGATCGGACATTGCGTTACGCCTCCGGCGTTTTCTTGATAAACATCAGCTCATGTATCGAGTGATGCGCTTCCTTTCCCTTGACTTCAAAACGGGTTTCCGGCCGCCATGACTGCCGGGGGGCGAAACCCTCATACTTGTTTTCCAGCTGGGGGGTTGCAGTCAGCTCGAAAAAGGCTTCTTCGGCATAGGGCTCCCAGTCGCTGACCATGTACAGGTATCCGCCGGGAGCAAGCTTTCGGGCCAGTAGATTCGTCCGGGGCCGCTGAACAAGCCGGCGTTTGTGATGACGTTTTTTTGGCCATGGATCCGGAAAAAAAATATGAAAAGCCTGAACGTAATTGTCTGGAATCATGTGTTCAAGCACTTCAATCGCGTCGTGCTCGATAATGCGAACATTCGTCAATCCGCGTCTTTCTATCTCGCCGAGCAGACGGCCGACTCCCGCACGGTGGACTTCGATGCCAAGATAATTTTTATCCGGATTTTCATCAGCGATGATAGCGGTTGCCCTGCCCATCCCGAAACCGATTTCTACAGTTACCGGAGATGTGTTCTCGAAAATATCGACGAGATTGAGAATCTGCTCGGCGAACGGAAGGCACCAGCGCGCAGAATGGATGACGTAATCGCGCTTTTGCGCTTCCGTCATGCGTCCAGCTCTGAGAACATACGTGTGAACCTCTCGCAGATGCGATGTATCTTCTGTATCTTGCATATAGGTCGCTCAGTATACTCTATTTTCTGCGATCTCAACAACTGCTGGCGGCAGAAATCAGTCGTTCAGGGGAATCGGCGAAAGCAGGATGCCTGCCGACCCGTTTTGGGTTTCGGCATAGCACTGGACGGTTACCGCTTTTTTTGCGAGTGCGCGCAGACTTTCGAGGGTTCCTTCTTGCCGCAATTCCTGGGTTGCGGGAACGCGCCATGAATAGAGCACAGTGCCGTTTTGATCTGAGAGTATGAGAAACACGCGGGAAAAAGGGCTGGAATTCCCGGCATACTCGATACTCCAGTTTTCTTCTGAAACAGAAAATTTCATGGGCGAGCGCTCCGGAAAATCCGGCCTGATCAGATTGAAAGAACGGATAGCTTCGTTTCCTGCCATGTCGTAAACCGAAATGGTATACATTCCTCCGGGAAGCTCTGCATCGCCGGGACCAGCGAGCATATTCGATCCGGTCCAACGGTCCTTCCCGCGCATGCGAACCAGCTCCTGGCCTTTTTCCACTGTCCAGACCAGATTGGTCTCGTTATGCGTAACCGTCATTCGGGAAAAATCAGCTTCACCGTCGCTATCCTGGAAAAAAACAAAGACAGACAGCCGTTCACTGAAAGAAAGGGAGGGGTTCTGGATTCTCACCAGCTGTACCTGGGATGAACGTATTTCAGGCGATCCTTGCGCGCACCCTGCGGCAAAGCACACGAAGGCTAGAACCAGCTGCACAGACAGCAATCGCGATTGTTTTTTGGACAGCGTTACTACCATAACCGTATTCAGCTAAAAAACAAAAGTCAGACTGATGACCGTCAAATCCGAATCCCGGAACTGATTTGCAAGCGATTCGAACCGGACATTTACTTTTTCGCAGGCTTCGCTCAGATAGGACAGATAATACATTCCAAGATTGGAATCTTCCTGCCCTTCCGGGATTTCCCGGTAAAAGTCGATAAGGGATTTTTTCTTGAGATCCGCGTTTTTCTTGTCGTTGAGGTTTTCACGGAAGGTTTCAGACTGATCGTCCTTGTTATACAGGGTTATCTGGAGTTTTCCCTGCGTACCTATCGAAGTGCTTCCGCCGCCGAGTTTCCAGGAAATAAAAACCAGTTCATGCTTTCGTTCAAGTTCTGCGATGACTTTCTTGCGGATATTGGGATCGAACATGACGGTATTGGGATCGACAGTTCCCTTGTACATATTTTTTACTTCTTTACGCAAATTGGTGTTCTCTGCGCTGATAACCAGCTCCATTAACATCAATGAAATGTATTCGGCGATTTTTGCCTTGTCCATGAACTCGGTAAGACTGGTCCGGATAGTTCGCAGAATGTTGTCGAAACCGTCGGCATCCTTGAACTTGGTAATGATAAACCAGGTGAAGGGCCGAAGATTGTTCATGAATTTTTCGCTGAGCAAAAGCTGAATGTTTTTTTCTTCGGGAAGCAACGACGTGTTTTTGTTAATAAAGGTATACAGGGGAGAAAGGATCTCCTGCTTTGCTTCATAGATGATTTTTTCGTTTTTTTTAAGAATTGAACGGAGAAAATTGTCGTTTATGTGGGTTTTTTCATCGATAATATTGGCCGGATTCAGTCTGTTCCATTTCTTTATTACATCCGAAGATAAAATCTGCGAAAAAATATACGAATCGTACTGCCGGTACAGCATGGAATACACAATCAGTTTTGAAAGATCCATCGTCTCCTGACGCGAAGTGACGAATTCCGGTTTTGAAATTTCTATTTTCGAAATATAATCGATCAGCAAAAGTCTTTGAATGGTTGCCGGCGTGAACTCGTCCAGGGAGATACCGTATTCTTCAACATTGTCGGCAAGTTTGAATTTGAGCAGTTTTTTGTTCTGACGTATAAAAAAGGTTGAACCTTCCTGTGTAAGAATAATCTTTAAAGGCAGGTTCAAAATACTTTTTTTTTCTCCGGATGCCATCAATTCCCCCACAAAGGCAGCTGCGGAAAGCCTTGAAGCCGACATCCGCAATAGCTTTTTCAGTATATACCAGATAACGGTCTTTGTACACGTATTATGCTTGTACTCTTTCTTATCGGCACAATCGCGGAAAGACTATACTTGACGTCTTTATTGGTAAGATTCTATTCTTTCAGGATATGTTCCGCCGCCTGTTTCTATCTGTTATTATCTGCACATTCACGACAGCACCCGCACTGCTCGCGGCAGGAACCGGCGTTTTTGACGCAGAGGCCGCTGGGTTCAATGCGGGAAGTGGCGCCCGCCGCTGTCTTTCCCTGGTTTTTCCGACGGATGCGGGCAGTCCGGAGCATCCATCTTTTACCTCATCCAGAAATGTATCCGCATCGGTCCCTCCCGGGTATACCCTCCTGCCCGTACAAACGAGCAGAGTCCCTCTTTCTGTTCCGGATTTTCTGAACGATTCCGTACCAAAAGATCATCGTGTTCAGATTGAAAAACTGGCTGATTTCGACGAAGCAGTTGTGCTTATTGTGCAATCCGGTTCCGATTCGTCAATCCAGCTGTGTGTAGGCGCAGGGGGTACAACAGCTCCCGGATGGCTAGTTGAAAAACTGGTATCCTTGTTCAGCGAAGAAGCTATCCCGCTGTCGTTCGAGGAAACAAGCCTCCCCGTGTACCGTCTTGGATGGATCGACGGAGACCCGGACCTGAAACCCTATCTGGAAGCGGGAATCCCGGCAATCGCGCTCAGGACGAATTTGGATATCGGCCGGATTATCGGCCGTCTGGCACAGGATCTTTCAAACGGAATACCTGCAGAAAACGACCGCTTCTACCAGATAGTCAAAACCGACGGTTCCTGGCGCATACTGGAAGAAACGACGCTCGTTTTCGGCATTGTCGGTATTTCGGCCCTTTTCCTGTTTATTCTGTTTATGTTCGGGTTTGTATTCGGCAAGCATCGCGATCGTCACAGACGGGATACAGCCAGATTCTGGTGGATGCCGGTAGTTTATTTGGTGCTCGACATTGCCTGTCTTTTGCTTGCACAACGGCTGGTACTCTTTCTGTTCGAATATCGATTCGCAGAAGCTGAGGCAATCCGCTATCTGCCGGTTCAGGCGCTGCTGGCAAAAATCGTGTTTACGCTGTTCTTTGTATCGCTGTTCGAATCGTTCAACCAGTTAATCCGTTTTCCTCCCGACAGTTTTATTTACGGATATATGGCCAGCGTAGTCTGCCTGATCAATGTGTTTATCTTTTCCTCGGTCGATTTTTCCCTGACGCCGATATTTCTGGCCGTCTATGCGATAAGCTTCATTTTCTATCACTTGCATCATCCCGTAACCCAGGTGCTTGCGATTCCTGCGTCAGTGATTCCGTATGTCCACACTGTCCGGATTGTGTTCAATGCACGAGAACACGCGCTTGCATCACTGACCGATTCCAGCCTTCCGGTGACAATCCTGCTTGCCTTTCTCCTTTTGCCCGTACAACTGCTGTTTCTTCGCTTGCTGCATTCGATCGGGATCTTCGGCAAGAGGAAAAAACGCTTTATACCGTTCAATCTTGTCGCTATTTTTATTATCGCCTCGGCAGCACCGGTGTATCTCCTTTTTACACCGGCATGGAGTGCAGAAAAACCGCTGGCGGTTCAGCTTACAGAGCGGCTCACCGATGCAGGTTCGTCTCTGGAGACGGATATTCCACCATCCATGTCCACCCTGGAACCGACATATTCCGAAACACTTGCTGCATTTCCATCAATTCCCCAAAACCCGGAATCTTTTATCAGGGTTTCAATCGAATCACGCCCGTTCCTGGATCGCCGTCTGATTACCCTGACAGCCGGCTCTCTGGTAGAGCCGGTCAGAATCAGACTCACGGTAGCCGCTTCACAGGGAATCGCAGTATTCGATGCTTCCGAACCGTTTGAACTTGCTTCGGGCGGGCAGAGCGCCATTTTCATGTCGGATCTATTTCCGGGCTCTGTTCTTGAATACCAGTTCTCTTCATCCGATGATCCTGAACTCGCCGCAACAGTCACCGTCTGGTCTCTGGACAATCCAAAAGGGCTTACAGTTACCGGAACACATGTACAGTGCTCATATCTGCTGGAAGTAGAAAGATCGTTCAGCATCCCGCTTTCCGGAACAGCGGGCGACCCGTTATGAAACCGATCTTCTTTCATGTGGATCTTGATGCCTTTTTCGCCTCAGTCGAACAGCTGGACAACCCATCCTACCGGGGGAAGCCCGTCATTGTCGGCGGAGATCCCGCAAAACGGGGAGTTGTGTCTACCTGTTCATACGAAGCAAGAAAATTCGGAGTGCATTCTGCAATGCCCATGTCGCGTGCGGTCCAGCTGTGCCCGCACGCGATCTTTACCAGAGGACGCATGCATCGATACTTCGAAAAATCCCGGGAAGTCATGCAGATTTTTTCGGACTTTTCTCCGGATGTACAACAGATTTCCGTTGATGAAGCTTTCCTGGACATGACCGGCACCGAACGCCTGTTCGGCCCTGCAGAACAGACTGCCCGCACCCTGAAGCAACAGGTACGCGACCGGACAGGCTTGACCGTATCGGTGGGAGTCGCCTCAAACCGATACATCGCCAAAATAGCCTCGGGACAGTCCAAGCCCGATGGACTCGTCATCGTACCAGACGGCGGAGAAAGTGCCTTCATGGCAGGCTTGCCGCTCAAAGACGTCTGGGGCATCGGCCAAAAAACAAGAGAACGGCTTGAAGGGGCAGGACTTGCAACCATTCCGGATCTGCTGAACTGCTCCGAACAGCTGTTGCAGGGTCTGCTCGGACCGGCAGGAGGCCTCTTCCTGTACACAGTGCTCAGGGGCACAGATCCCGGAATATTCACAGATACAGGCGGTTCGCGTTCGCTCAGCAGCGAACGTACCTTTGCCGAAGATTTGACCGACCGGAACGACATTGACACCGCGCTGCTGGAAATCGCTGAAGAAGTGATGTATCGTCTCAGACAGGAAGGAAGCTCGGGAAGAACCGTGCACGTCAAGATACGGTACCAGGACTTTAGAACGGTGTCTGTACAGGAGAGCAGGGACACCCGAATATCCGATTCGCTCGAACTGTACGAAGCGGCCAAAAGACTGTTCGATAAAAAGTATGAACGGGGACTTCCGGTCCGGCTGCTGGGAATTGCTGTCTGCAATATCGGGCCGGATATCGGGGGCGACCAGCAGGACCTGTTTGATACAGGAATGTCGCTGAAAAAAAGAAAGGTTGAAGAAGCCTTGTTCGCGCTTTCCGAAAAACGGGGAAAACGGATAGCGACAAAGGCGCGGCTTGTCGAACGGAAACAGGACGATCCTGAATGAAAAAAAACGGCTTTTGTGGTTTCCTGGCAGCAATCCTTTTGAGTACACCCCTGTGTGCGAATGAGAACAGTCCGCAGCCCTCCCCTCCACCAGATGAAAATCCGGCCGCCGAAAATCCCGCCGCCGCAAGTGCTCTTCCGTCCTTCGACCGGGACACACTTCTTTTGGCCAGACTGTCCGGCCTGTTCCGGGAGGAAGACCCCGAAAGCCTGTTCAGCTTTCGCCTGTCGGACAGCCAGGTCGAATTCATGGTCGACGGCACCTGGAACATGCTGGTTTCCTCTACCGCTGCCATCAGCTTTTCCGGGACAGCGCAGACTCTTGCCTTCACCTCGCCCGTATTTTCCCAGTCTGTCGAGCTTGCTTCCCGGGTGTGCATCGACCAGAGCTGGTACTTTGAATCTTCATTTGCGGAAGAATTCACCCAAAACACCCTTGCAGCCGGATATTCCGGAAAAGAAGGAAACCCCGTACGCCAGGTCCGGATCGGCAACTCCCTCATCGCATTCCCGGACGGGTATCCCTGGCTCGCCTACGGCAACGGAGGATCGGGTTCTCCCGGCATATCAGCGTCCTTTTCCGGGTCGACCTGGCGCGCAGATTCGATGCTCAGGTACGACGCTGCAGCGCGGCATGAAAAAACCTATTCCGGCAATTCAGAAATAACAGAAACCCTCATTCCCATCACCTCGTGGATATCCGGAAAATGGTTTGTCCTTCCGAGCCCGACCCCATCCTCCCCCGTCCGGGTTTTTGTAGAAGACCCGGACGGCACCGCATCCGGAACCGGAAACCGTCGCTGGAAAGAGCTCGATCCGTCAGGATACCGGTTCAGCGGAGCAACCGGAGTGCTTGAACTGACACACCGCACGTCCTCGGCCGTTGCTGTCGGGTATGCGGACGCGCAGAATATCAGTGAATCGCTCATGCCGTTTCTTGTTGAAACCGTAACCTTTTTCGGCGGACCGACGGGTCCCGCAGTTTCGGAACACTGGCTGGACAATCCCGAAACAGCCGACGCACCGGATCGGGCCAAAAAGCGCTACTTCATCGAAATAGACGGATCGCCCGCCCTTCTGCTCCAGGACACCGGATTTTTCTCGCCGTTTATGCTCTGTTCACGGTATCAGGGAATCGGCAGCGGCGCTGCAGGGTCTGCAACCGTCGTCCATACCGGCACCGGAGCGGTTTCCACACAGTTTGAAGTCGCGCCGGCCGGCGACGAATGGAACGAACTGTCTGCCGCAGCTACGCCGGATGCATGGAACACCGGATTGCGGTCCCCTGCCGCCCGTTTTCCGCTCTTCCCCATGTACCCTTCCATCTACTTTCCCTCGCATGGCGGAAATCTTCCGGATACAGATCTTGCGCTCAGAACCGGCAGGACCGAACCGGTCGATGCGATACAGCCCGGAACGTCCGCACTCCCCGGTACCATTACCGTTACCCGCAACGGATTTCCGGAGCCAGGTTTCACTTTCGACAGCGGAACGGGAATTCTCACCCTGTCCGAACCGCCGCGAACCGGTGAAACAATTCGGGTAAGCTGGCTCGAAAACCATCCTGGATCGCGGAATGCGTCCCTGGTATTCTCGAACGGTATACAATGGAATCCGTTTGATCGGCTGACCCTCTCGGCCGGGGCGGGAACCACCTGGAATGTTTCCGGATCGGGCTATACAGATTCAGGAAGCGGCAGTCCGGGACATGCAATCGTCTCTGCATCCCTGGACTGGAAAAATGCGGAAACAGCTCCCGTCCGCATTGGAATATCGTCCAAATCGGCACTGGAAATACAGCTGGAAGATACAACCGGACTGTACCGGCTCTACGGGGCAGACGGGGCTTCCCGGACAGTCTACCCGGCCGCAGCATGGTATCGGCTCCTGCCGGCACACCGGACACCAGTTCTGGGTGCACCATTTGCGGAAGAAGGAAACGAGATTTTACTTGAAAAAGCAGCAGAGGCCGATCCGGAACGAACCACGGGGGGCGAACTTCGGACGTTCACAGACCAGGCGGTAACCGGTTCGCTTCTCGATTTCTCCGCGAATCTGGGCCAAGCCCGCTTTTGGACTGCCGTAGAGATACTGTGCGGCGCATCGGGTGCAACAGATCTTTCCGCCGCAGACAGCATCGCGATCGCCCTGAAGAACACAGGAACAGAGGCCGAATACGCGCTGTATCTGCAAGCCGGCGCTGCAACCGATACCGCCTATGAAAATCCCGCCCTGGTGCGGACCTGGAAACTGGATCCTGTCCCCTCCGGCAATATATGGACAGTACGAACGGTAAAACTCGCACCGGAAGACCGTTCAAAACTGGCAGCCGGAGGGAACCTCAGACTTGTTGCCGTACTGGAAGATCCGCTTACCGAAACTGCCAGAGTCAGCCTTGTGTCCGGCCCGCTGGAAACGATTCCCCTTGCGCTTTCGGCGCGCAGCCTTCCGGAGAATCCCGAAGCGCATATTACAGCCGGAGAGCGCAGCGATCCTGCACCCGAGCCGCTTGCAATCCGTTTTGCCGGGACAGTCGGCCGCTTTAATGCCGGAAAAATAAACCGCGTTCTCGAAACAGAATTCGAGCCCGGAACTACCGTCAGGGATTTTGAAATTGCAGCCCGCCTTCCTGCAGCTCCGTTCAGATCGTACCGCGAATTCGGCTTTTTTATCTTTATCCCCGAATATCCGGCTCCTCCGGCCGATGCGGTGGTAGAAGCAGTCCTTTCTTCGACGAACCAGGACGGTACCGAAAGGCTCGCCGCGCTCCTTGAACTGCCGGCCGCACTTTTGGAAGCGGGAATCTGGCACAAGATAAGCCTGGACAAAGACCGGCATGTGCTGACCATAGACGATACTCCCGTCCCGCCGGACAAAGTGATTGTGCTGCTGGATGAAACCGCTGCTGTTTCCCGTCTTTCCTTCCGGTTCAGGAACTGGCCGGAACTTCCTTCCGGTCAGAACTGGACTGTCTGCCTCGACGAAGCGTATTTTGGCAGAACGGAAGCTGTTCCCGGAATCCGAAACGAAACAAGGATTGATTTCTCTCATGACGGGCCGGTCTTGAGCGTCGGCAAACACCCCATACTCAGTGCTCCCCGGCTTGGCATCACCATGAAAACAGGGGCTAACAGCCGAGCCCCGGATGGTACTGCGGACGGTATGCTGGAAGCCAGTATGGAGCTTTTGGGGGCACAGCTTTCAGGTGCGCTGGACTTTGGGGCTCAAAATCCGGTATCCGTCAGAAACACGATGTATCGGGTGCGCATTCCCGCAGGCCCGGTGTCGTTCGAAGAATACGTTTCGGCCAATCAGGAAAGAGGAACCTGGAACCGGACAAACCGGCTGGAACTTGCATCCCCGGTTCGACTGGCCTTGAACACAGCCTCGGCATCCGGCATTGCAGAACAAACCCAGACATCAGAAGCACAATCCGGACTGCGCATCGGGATATTCCGGTCGGATATATCTTCGCGGTTTTCACAGGTGCTCCGGAATATCGGCAGCGGAAACATAGAGTCCCCGGAACAGTATGGGTATTCTGCACTCTGGATCAGCTCCGCACAGCTTTCTTTTTCGGCCGGCAAAGATGACGCGCTCAGGCGCAGCGGTTCGCATAGCGCAGGCTTTTCGCTGTTGCCGGCTGACTCAGGAAAGCTTGGCATGACAATCCGGCTCGAAGCGTCATCGGTGTATACTGCAGCAACGCGGCCGGAACTGAAGTCGGAATCGAAACTGGCACTGTCGCTTCCGGTTGCTGTACACACTGCAGTCATCACGCCCGCATGGACGCGCAGCGCCGGGGCGAACGCCGGAACGGAACGCGGGGGCTCGTACAGGTCAGACAGTTCATATCTTGCAAAACAGATCGCTGATTTTTCGCAGTTGTACGCAACCGTCCCCCTGTTCGACCTGTTCTCCGAAGACATTCCGGACAGGACCCGGAATGCAGGAAACGGAAGTACGGTATTCACGAATACATACTCGATCGATTTCAGACGAACGTCGGCAGGCAGGTTTTCAGATCTCTATATCCCGTCGTCGGCCGTTATCTCCGTCCGGAGAGAAACCGTGACGGATGAAAATTCATCCACGTATCGGGACGTACTTTCCTTTCCGGTCAAAGCCGGCTTTTCGGCGTTCAACAGCGCCGGCCGGTATTCGGCGCGGAACTGGTTCTCCTGGTACGTGCAGGATGAATTCGTCCACCTGTATTCCTGGACACCGAAGATCGACCGGGCAGGATTCTCCTGGAGCTTTGACGCTTCGCACTCGGCTAGTCTTTTTTTCGCAGACGGCGGCACTTTTACTGCAGATAATTCGCTCAGGCTCGACGCAACTGCCGAATCTCGAAGCATTGCGTTCAAGGATGCGCTCCGGATACTCTGGAAGCGGCACGGAAAGACATCTCCGTTATGGGCCCCTGTTTCGCATTTTGCGCGCGGCGTCGAAGTGTCGGCACAACGGGAAGATTCGCTCGGAATCACGGTTGAACAGAAAAACGGCCCGCTGGTGCTCAAATTCACCGTTGATCACATAGAGTCTGTCTCAATCGGCAAAAACGGGGAAATCCGGTTCCAAACCGGAGCAAGCCTGTTTGAACCGCTGACCGCACATGCAAAAGCAGAGCTTCGGGCAGGACTCGGCGGGAAAATTACCTTCTGAGTTTCAGGATCATTCGAGCGGCGCGAAGTACCCTGTTTCATCCTTACCGGACCTGTTCATCAGCCAGGCTTCAACCTCTACGGGAAGATAGGCCCGTCCAAAATCCGTCGGCAGGGTCGAAGTGTACGTGAGTACATACGAACCGTTCGGAGCGTCCAGCACATCCGAAACCAGACCGGAAAGGCCTTCGTTCCGGTAAACATAGTAGGACGAACCGCCTGTATTGTGCGAAAGATACGCATATTCGGCAGCGGGAGCACCCGGTGCAAGCTGAACCACGGAAAAAAGCACGCCGTTATTTCCCATATAGGCTGCAAGGTCATTCAGTCCGTAGGAAAGAAAACCCGACGCGGACACTTCGCCGGTAGACAAATACACCACCGCCCGCTTCTTTGCAGCATTCACCAAATCGTTGACCGCAAGCCGGAGCCCCAGATCGAAACGCCACCTGCTGTCGGCTTTCGCTTTCAGGGCGAGAGCCGAAAACGTTCCGGTGTCCGGAGGCCCTGAACCTTCCTGCACCGGTATGCTGCCGGCAGAAACAATCCGAAGGGTTCCTTTTCCCTTCATCGCCCGCGAAATCTCGGCGAGCGCTGTTTTAATTTCATTCAAGTACCGGTCTGAGGACAAGGATCGGTCTATCAAAACGGTGATATCGCAGTAATCGTCCAGATATCCTGCGCCGGCAAGGGAAAGCGATGAAACCGGGCGGGATTCTTCGGTAACCAGAAAATTGGACGCTTTCAAGCCGACAACCGGATTCCTGTTCCGGTCCTCAACCCTGATTTCCAGAGCGACTGCAGGAAAAGAATCGGATAAAACCCGCTCGATCTGGACAAACATTCCGCCGACAAGTTCCCCTACCCTCGACACTATCTGAATCGATTCACCCCGGTAATCTGCCAGAAGCAGATTGCCGTTTGCATCCGGAACAGCCGATGTAATGCGCACCGGTGCGTTTCCCAGTCTTGCCGCATCGAACGACGAGCCAGAATCAGGATCGACGAGCAAAACGCGGTTGGGCATCGAGACCAGAAGATATCCGTTCCATACCCGGATCGACTCGCTGCCGGTCAATGAATTGCGCGGCAGAAAGGTTTCGATAAAATTGCCTGAAGTATCGAACGAATGAAGCTCCCCGGTAATCGAGTCGGCGACATAGACCGTATCATGGATAATTGCAATGCCTGCCGGAGCCTTGAAGCCGGGGAAAGGGACGGAACGGGAGCCGAACGAGAACAAGCCGTTTCCGTCTGCATCGAATACGACAACGCGCGCATTGCCAAAATCGGTTACAAACACATTGCCGGACGAATCGACGGCAAGATACTGCGGACCGAGAAGCTCGCCGGTTCCCCTGCCTTTTTTTCCGAACGATGAGAGCCAGGCACCCGAGGGAGACAACACTGAAATGCGGTCTGCGCCCACTTCCGACACAAGCATGCGGCCATCACGCAAACGGAGCAGATCGAAGGGCCGGTCAAAACCGCCGATCGGACCGCGAAATCTGCCGACTATGCTGCCGTTGACATCGAAATGAAGCACTTCGTTGGAACCGTAGGCGACTGCCCAAAAGGAACCGTCGGGAGAAGATGCCATCGATACCGGCTGCCTGAACAGAACAGAATCACCTGTTCTGGACGGAATAGAAGCTGCCTCGACAAACCGGGCAGACTCGTCGAAGGACGGACGCACCGTGCGCCGCTCGCGGACAACTTCCATACGGTTTTTAAGCAGAATACTGCCGTAGCCCGCAGCGGACGCAAACGCCCATTGCTGCAAAGCGGCACCTTCGGTTCCGGTCCGGTAGTAAGCCTTGCCCAGCCAGTCCAGGATGAGCGGTTCGCCTGGCAGCCAGGAGAGGGATTTTTCAAAAAGCATTATGGAATCGTTGAACGCGCCCCGATAAAAAGATTGAACGCCCCGGCGGAATTCTTCTCCGGCAAGCGCGCGGTCGGCAGCCGAAGGAGCCGAAGAACCGGCAGAGGCTCCGGCCTGCGCACAGAGGCTTCCGGTCCATACCATGATGCACAGGAGTACGCATGCACAAAACCGAACTCTGCGGAAGGATGTGCAAAGGGACCGAAGAAAACCGACCGAGTTTTTCGAGGAGCCCTGAATCATTTCCTGCCTCCGGATGTTCCGCCGAGAATTTCGGAAAGATGGTTGCTTATTATCTGGTTCGAAGGCGCGTAATCCTTTGCCCTGCGCGTAAAAGTCTTTGCTTCGGTATCGAGTCCAAGCTTGTAGTAAACCCAACCCAGGGAATCAAGATACGCCGGATTGTCCGGATCCGCGTCAACCGCTTTTTTGCACATGGTCAGGGCGCGGGTCAAATCCCTCCCAGTATCGGCAAGAACATACCCCAGCCCGTTCATGGCCGTTCCGCTGGACGGTTCGATTGCAAGAGCCTTTTCATACCATTCAACCGCTTCTTCCGGTTTATCATTGCTGAATGCGACATACCCGAGCGAACAAAAAACCTGCGCAGATTCGTAGCCTGCGTCGATCAGCTTGCGAAGCTCGAAATCTGCAAGACGGGTTCTTCCCGTCATGCTGTAGATAACCGAAAGCACCATCCGGCACTGGTACACCCGCGCCAGATCCGTGTCCGCGGTAACAACCTGTTCAAGATACACCAGAGCGTCGTCGTACCGTTCCATACGCGCGTAGCACAAGCCGATATAATAGGCAAGCTCCAGATTTCCCGCGCCGGAACCGCCGGGCAGCGCAAGAAATACAACCAGCGCATCTTCATATTTTCCGTTCCGGTATAGCCGGATGCCGTCTTTCATTGTCTCAGCCATGCCGATCTCCCTGTTGCTCTACAGCACAAAAACAGGCGTTGTACCCGGAGCGGGCTCTGCCGGAACCGGTTGGGAATACACCCGCGAAACCGACACGTAGCCATGTTCTACGGCATCCCAGTCCGAAGTGCCGTCCCCGCTTGTTTCGATATTGCCGCCCCGGAAAAAGCTGTACTTGCACCCGTCGGGACCGTCGTGCATCAGAATACTGTCGCGATAGTTTCTCCGGGAGATGCCGGTCATTTTCGCGCCCTTCCAGGAAGAAGCGGAGGGCGCATTAATGTTTACGAATATATCCCGCTCGCACAAACCGACAAGAGTGTCGAGATTTTCCAGTACAAAAGAAGCAAGGGGCTCCCACAGCCAGCCGGAATCTTCTTCGGAGACAAGACTGACGGCGATGCCGGGGATTCCCGCAAAAGATGCCTGCCGGGCAGCGGCGGCTGTTCCGGAATATACGATATCGGTGCCGAGGTTGGCTCCCCGGTTGATCCCGGATATCACAGCATCCGGCAATTCCGGCATAATGCCCTGGGAACCGGTAATTGAACAGTCGACCGGAAGCCCGCTGCATGAATACTCGCGTTCGCCGAATACCCGAAACCGGA
>Ga0116149_1001480_pt1 | contig 28309 bp, 21 predicted proteins | sample AD_UKC057_MetaG_FD_89787 | JGI IMG/M metagenome (GOLD analysis project Ga0116149, IMG submission 89787) | Active sludge microbial communities of municipal wastewater-treating anaerobic digesters from USA - AD_UKC057_MetaG | ecosystem: Engineered > Bioreactor > Anaerobic > Digestate | place: USA...
AAGATCCCCTGAAGATAAAATCCTACGAAATAATAGATGAGATCAAAAAGGCGGGATACGGGGCCGAGAAGCTCGGGGAAGACCGCCCGGACCGCGCGTCCGAGATCAGGCGCGAAGAGATCCGTTCGCTCGGGATACTGGTGGCTGTGTCCGCCGCTTTAAGTGCGCCGCTCGTGCTCTCCATGGTCCTGATGCTCGCGGGCGTGCATACCGGCCTTATCCACGACCGATGGCTCCAGCTCGCCCTTGCCACGCCGGTGCAGTTCGTCATCGGGTGGCGCTTTTACCGCAATGCGTGGTACGGCCTGCGCGGCGGGAGCCCGGGAATGGACCTGCTGGTCGCCCTGGGCACGACCGCGGCCTGGTGCTACAGCGTGTACAACGGCTTCGTGATGCCGGCGCTGGGAGGCGGCCGCGGCGACCTCTATTTCGAGGCGTCCGCCGTCGTCATCACGCTCGTGCTCCTGGGCAAGTATTTCGAGGCGCGCGCCAAGGGGAGGACCTCGGATGCGATCAGGAAGCTCATGAACCTGCAGCCGGACACGGCGATCATCGTGCGTGACGGCGCGGAGATCGATGTGCCCGCCGCCGATGTCGCGCCCGGCGATATCGTGATCGTAAGGCCGGGCGGACGGGTGCCGGTCGACGGCGTGATTGTCGAAGGCGTCTCGTCCGTTGATGAGAGCATGATCACCGGCGAGAGCGTGCCGGTGGACAAGGGGGCGGGCGACCGCGTCACGGGCGGGACCATCAACCGCTTCGGCGCGCTCATGTTCCGCGCGGAGCGGGTAGGCCGCGACACGGTGCTCGCACAGATCATCCGCACGGTCGAGGACGCTCAGGCGGGCAAGCCGCCCATCCAGCGCTTCGCTGACCGGATCGCCGCGGTGTTCGTGCCCGCGGTCCTGGGGATCGCCGTCCTGACATTTGCGGGCTGGATGATCGCGACCGGAAGTCTTGCCGCGGCCCTGCTGAGCGCGGTGGCGGTGCTTGTTATCGCCTGCCCGTGCGCCATGGGCCTGGCCACGCCGACGGCCGTGATGGTGGGGACCGGGCGGGGAGCGGACCTGGGCGTGCTCTTCCGGAGCGGCGAAGCGCTTGAGGCCGCGTACCGCACCACTGCCGTGGTGCTGGACAAGACCGGCACCCTGACAACGGGCATGTTGTCCGTGTCGGACGTGGTCCCGGTCGGCGACGCGGGCGAAGGCATTATTCTGCTCCGCGCGGGCATCGCGGAGAAGAGGTCCGAGCACCCGGTCGCCCGCGCGATAGTGGAGCGGGCCCGGGTGCTGGGCGAAATACCCGAGCCGGAAGAATTTACGGCGGAGCCGGGCAGGGGGGTGCGTGCGCTCCGTGACGGGGTCGAGATCCTGGCCGGCACGGCCCGCTTTCTCGACGAGAGCGGCGTGGACGTAACAAGGTGCGGCCCGGCCGTGGCGGAGCTCGAGAGCATGGGCAAGACGGCGATTGTCGTGGCATGGGGCGGAACGGCGGCCGGCGTCATCGCGGTCGCGGACACGCTCCGGGACACCTCGGCCGCGGCAGTCGCGGAAATGAAACAGCTCGGGCTCGAGGTGTATCTCCTGACCGGCGACAACCGCCGCACCGCCGAGTTCGTAGCCTCGCAGGCCGGCATCGGGCCGGACCGCGTGATCGCGGGAGTGCTCCCGGGCGGCAAGGCCGAGGTTGTGCGAGGTTTAAAGAAGGAGGGCGCGGTCGTCGCCATGGTGGGCGACGGCATCAACGATGCGCCGGCCCTTGCGGCCGCGGACGCGGGCATGGCCATCGGCACGGGCACGGACATAGCCATGGAATCGGCGGGTATCACCCTGATGCGGGGCGACCTGGGCGGTGTGGTGACGGCCCTCCGGCTCTCGCGGCGCACCATACGGAAGATACGCCAGAATTTCTTCTGGGCGTTCGTGTACAACTGCGTCGGCATACCCTTCGCGGCCGCGGGCATGCTCAACCCGGTCATAGCCGGGGCGGCAATGGCCATGAGCTCGGTTTCTGTTGTAACGAATTCGCTGCTGCTGAAGAGGTTCCGGTAAGCGCCTGTCTTCCCATGGAAATTGTGAATCAACTGATTTTTTAATAAATTTATATCACGTCCGTGGCTTTTTTATGTTGCTGGAATCGATTTGATACCCCATTGTTGATCCAATTATTAAAAAATCGGAGGAGTGATAGAATGGTTCCAAAACTCAGGATTTTGCTGGCAGGTCTTGCATTGATAGTACCGATAGCCCTCTTCGCCGAAACAGGCCAGGATGAAAAACAGAAAGCGGTCAATAGCATCATAGAGCAGTCAGGAGTTGAAGGTCAGTTCGCGCAACTGCCGGCGCTCATTGAAAAACAGCTTCAGTCGCAGCAACAGGCGATGGACAAGGATAAATATGAAATCCTGTCCAGGATCATGAAAAAGAATTTCACCCACAAGCCCATTATCATGAAGATCCGTGAATCCTTTCTCGCAGATTATGATGAAAAAAATGTCGGGGAGATATTGAAATTTTATGAATCGGATCTGGCAAAAAAGATGACCGCCCTTGAGATACAGGCATCCTCCCCCGATATTTATGAAAAAATTCAGAACGTGGAATTCGGGACAATTAATAAAAAGCGAAAAGCGCTGCTAGAGAAACTGATTAAAGATACTGAAAGCATGGAGTATGCAGGGCTTATTGCCGGTGCCACCCTGGAAGGCTTTATTATGGCGATAAACGCCATACTTCCCGATGATAAAAAAATTCCCGACGTCCAGATCGATGAGATTAAGAAAAAAATCCTCGCAACGGTACATTCGGATGAACAGAAAAATTTCTATATAAAATACTATTTCCTCGCGTATGAGAAAGCCGGCGATGCCGAGCTGTCAAAATATATAGACTTTTATTCCACAAAACCGGGCCGGTGGATGCATGTCACGATCAGAAACGGGATACTGCAGGGAATCCATGCCTGCTCGGAGAATGCAGGAAGAGACCTGGCTGAAGCACTGCTGAAAAAATAACAATGATGCCGCATGCCGGTTCGTTGTGAACGGGGCGGTTGTGCAGTATAATCAGGATCCAGACGCACCCATCGGACGGTACGCCGGGCCTGCCGGCCGGGGGGCGGGCCGCACGGGAGCCCTGTGCGCCATCTACCGGATTGCGGTCATGAACTGGACACGGGAGAAGGCGATCGAGGAGATGACAAGAGGAGATTTCGGGTTCCATGCCATATTCAACACCTCCCTGGTCCCGTTTCTGCGGTCGATCGACATTTAAAAATTACAAATGGATGCGGGATTGAAACGGTAGCTGGACGGGCTGTCTTTTATCGTTCATTGAACGGTTCTTTTCATAGATCGCCCCCCGCTCTCTGGGGAAAGAGGAGGGGCGTCCATTTCCTATTTTACCGCAAGCCCCTTCAACACGTTTCCGAACGCGATGACCTTTTCCTCCGACTTTCCCTTGACCAGGCTGAAATCGATGAATACGCGCCCGATCTTCCTGTCGACTTTCCTGACGGTACCGTTCTTGAAGATGCCGTTCCAGGGGAACTGCACCACGTCGCCTTTTTTTATGTTCGGGATAATGTCCGCCGCAACGCATTTGTTACGGTCTACGAGCGACATTTTTCCGACCGAACCGAGAACGAGCACTTTCGTGTCAGTGGCCGATATTACGCGGGCGAACACGTATCTGCCGGCAGGCTCCTGCACCGCAACGGCGGTCCCGGGCGACATCCTGTCCTTAATAACAACGAACGTGTCGGGCTTCAGCTTCTCCTCCATCTGGCCGATCTTCACGCCGTCCCTGTTCTTGGCCGGGTTGTCGTAGTCTATGTCCAGGTAGCGGACCACCGGCTCGGCGGGATTGCCGTCGTCCACGACAAATGCCCTGTTCATGCCGGACCCGGACTGCCACCAGGTGAGAACCACGTCGCCCTTCCTCGCCTTCTGGCCCGCGGGCAACGGAACGATCATGTAATTGGGTATCTCCTTTTCTCCGTCAAAGGTAAATAAAACACGGGACCACTGTGCGCCGGGGTTTTTCATTTTCGCGTGATAAAAGATGAAGGTTTGCTTATCCGCTCCTTTTTGCGTTGCGTCCTTCTGCCAGTTGTACGAAGGGGTCAGTATGTATTCCCCTGCCTTCGCAAGAGTAGGCTTTTTTTCGCAATCTTTGAATGGATCGATGACAACGTCCTGCGCCTGAAGCGCGAACACGCACCAGAGAAAAATAAACATGGATGCAGCAGCTTTCTTCATTGCAATCACCTCTTGGTTTTATAATTGTGGATGAGTGTTGTCCGGTTCAAGACCGGCTTTCCCGGACCTGACCGGAGACCCCGCTGGAGTGTGGATTTATCTGGGGTCGCTGTCCAGCTCTTTTTTGCATGAGGGGATTTGCACAGCGACTCTCTCTGGGCTCCCCCTTCTATATATAAACGGGGTGGAAGATGGAGTCGGCCGGGGCGGTATTGGATGCTTGTTATATTCTTCCAGCTTTTTTCAGCGCGGCACAAACTACTTTTTGCTTCATTTTTTCGCCGATGCCGGCGGTCTTCTCAAGGGACATCCTCTTTAGATACGGCGCGGCCTTTGCCGGCACAGGGAGGAACAGCCGGGCAAGCAGCATGAGCGCCGCACTCAGGGGTTTCGCGCCCATGTATGCGGCGAATCCCTTGAGGGCCCCCGCCAGTATCGCTTCATCCGGCAGGATGTCGGTCCCGAACGGGAACTGTTTGAAGTGGCCTTCGGCCTGGTATGACCTGATGAAGGTCTCAATCCTTCCCGGGTAATTGTTCCGGTACTGCCCGGGCAGTGTCCAGTCCGGCCTGATCTTGCCGTGCTTTTTCGCCTGGTCGATGAGCTGCCGCTGGAACCGCGAATCAGCTATCTGTATCATTTCCTTCGCTGTTTGCTCTTCCGAGAGACCCCGGACATGAGCGATGCCGTATTCGGTCACTATTATATCCCGCAAGTATTTCGGGATGGAACAGTGGCCGTACCTGAAAACGATGTTCGATCTGAGGGTCCTGCCCGATCCCCGCGTGCTCCGTATCGCCATGATGAGCCTGCCGTCCGGTATCGCGTGGGCCATGGACACGAAATTGTACTGGCCGCCGATGCCGCTCACGATCCTGCCGTCTTCAAGCTGGTCCGATGCCACGGCTCCCGAGAGTGTGGCTATCATGCCCGAGTTGACAAACCTGCCGTTCTTTCTCTGGAGGGCGCGGAGCTCTTCGTCCCCGTACAGCTGGTTTACCTTCTCAACGCCGGACATGCCAAACTGCGACCTCTCTTCCTCGCTCATGTCGTTGAGGGCCTGGTAAAATGATTCGGGTCCCAGGTAGAAGGCGCCGAGTATCACCTGTCCCTTTTTGAGTTTGTTCCCGAGGAGCTTCTTGACACCTTCATAATTCTTTCTGTCGTATATATCCGCGGGGTAGGCAGTGCTGCCGTCATATATTACGCCATTTCTGTAGGAGAGGCCTTCCCTGAGGATCCCGAATTCAGTGAGCATGTTGAAGTCTTTTTCCCTCATTCTCAGGTGGATGCCGTCCTTTTCGTACAGCAGCTCCAGTATGTTCTCCGGAATAGTGTGCTCGGAGAGCTTGCCTTCCTCGATCAGCTTCATGATCGCGAGATTGTCATATACCTTGCGCTTAAGTATCCCTTTCCTGTACAGCTGTAGAAACGCGTCCACAAACATTTCGGACGATCCATAGAGCCCTTCCTCGAAAGTTCCCGTGCCGCCGAGCGCCTTGATGACATCGCCGTAGCGGTCCATGAGCCCGGCTTTTCCAACTACCGATTTGTAGAGCTCATTATGCGAGTGCCTCATGTCAAGGCCGGCCACTATGGCGTCGCCGAGCGCCCCGATGCCGACCTGCAGGGTGCCCCCGTCCCTTACCAGCGTGCTTACGATCAGTCCGATCATGTGGTCTTTAACTGTCACGGCATCCTTGGGCGCGCCGAAAAGCCGGTAGTTGAAACGCGGCCCTTTCAGGAATACGTCGAATTTGTCCGCTTCATAAACGGCATCACCGTACATGAACGGAAGGTTCTCGTTGATCTCGCCCACGATAACCATTTTTTCGCCACGGGCTTTGCCGCCATTGAGAAGCTCATTGGCGCTGATGCATATATCCGTATTACATCCCATGGAATACATCATTCTGCCGTTGATCTCCCTGCATGCCATCATCTGGCCGAAAACATTGGTCTTCTGCGTCCAGAATGCGTCCCGTGATACGTGGGTATAATTGGAGGGCAGGTGGCTTCTCTGCTGGGGCAGTACGTTCAGAAAGGTTCCCGCCTTGCTGTAGAACTCCCACAGCTCGACATTGGGCGGCATGTTCCCGGCGCGAAGATCGAGCATGTAGTCCAGGTCGGGGTATCCGCCGAAGAGTCTCTCCGCAAGCGGCCCGATGAGCCTCTTCTCGAGATCGCTTTTCCCTCTCGGTTTTTCCAGGGAGAGGGCGGTCATGATTTTGAGCTTTATCGCCGGATCTGCTTTTGCCCTTCGGTACAGCTCGTTTATGAAAAGTACGGGTTTGCCGAGGCCCAGCGCCGTGGAAAAATTAATCTCTTTGCCCACGTAGTTGATTACATCGTCAACTACCCTGGCCACGTCATCGGTTATGACGCCGGTTCTCCCATACATGTCCATTGTGCCGCCTCATACGTTATCTTTATAATAAGCGACTCCTTTCCGGATCTGTTGCAGGCCAGCCGGTGCTTTGATATGAATTATCTCCGGATTGCGCCGCTCAATTCTTCACCTTCCCAAAGCGTCGGGACAAAGCACGCCTGGTGTAATAAAAGTATCGCACGGCACACCGGCTGTCAATAGCCGGAGGTTGTACTTTTGGAGGCCCGGAATCTGTGGGTATGGAATAGCATATTATGTGGTGGATTAGTGCCGGTTTATGCCAACTATTGTGAGATGCCCCGGAAACATTGACCGCCCTGACATTGTTCCGCTTAGATCAGCATTTCCTTCACGGTCTGGTCCAGCACCTGCGTCAGCTCGTTGATCGTAGCGGTGGAGCGGGCCAGGGCGATGGAGATATTGACGATATCCTGGGACTTCTGAGCGATATCGAATGCCGTCTTGGTAGACTCATCCGTGGCGATCTTCTGCTCGTGCGTCGAGTTCTCGATGGTCTTGCTCGATTCGTGGATCTTTATGTTCAGGTTTTTGATGGTCTTGATGGTCACGCCGATGTCTGTGATCAGGTTGCCCACCTCGGTGATCTCGTCCTTGATGGTCACGATGGCATTGTTGAGCTTGCTCATCGTATCCACCGATCTGTTGATGAGCTGACCACTCTCGTCGATCATCTGAAGGTTGTCCTTGATAATGTTCTCGATCTCCTTCGCGTTCGATGTCGTTGCGTCCGCGAGCTTCGAGATCTCGTCCGCGACCACGGCGAAACCGCGGCCCGCATCGCCCGCGCGCGCCGCCTCGATGGCCGCGTTCAGGGAGAGAAGGTTGACCTTGTCGGCGATATCGTTGATCACCTGGACGAAGTTGGCCATCTCGCTCGATTTGTTTTTAACGGTCTCGAACCGGTTCTCCGTGAGCCTGATCTGGTCCTCGGTGACACGCGAGTATTCCGTCACCTCGTTCAGGGACCGGTTCATCTCCTGCGAGCTGGCCTGTACCTTGTCGTTGACCGACTTGAGGTCGTTCACGGAATCGACCGTGATCTCGAGTTCTTCGTACAGGGACCGCGCGATATCGCTGATGGTGTTTGAATTGGAAGCGAGCTCCTCGAGGGAGGTGGTGATCTCCTCGAGGGCGGCCGCCTGGTGCTGGGATATGTCGTTCATGTCATGGGTGATGGTGTTGTGCTCCACGGTCTCCTTCTTCAGCACGTCCATCGAGCTCATGATCGCCTGGGCCATGTTGCGGAGGTTGGCCAGGCTGCCGTTCGCCTCGGTGTGCATCTCGATGGCAAAGCGAAGCAGCATCTTTGTCGCGCGCGCGCCGAAAATGGCCCCCAGGCCGACCACGAAGAAGAGGATGAAGCGAACGGCCACGTCCGACTTCTGGCCGCCGGGCATGAGAAGGGTCAGGTGCTCGGGTCTCAGGAAAAACATGATTATCTGGCTTACGACGACGAGTACCAGGGTGTAGATCGAGATGTTCGTATTGAAATAAAACACGCTCAGGGCAAGCGGAATATAACGGGCCGCGAAAAGCTGGGGCGCGCCGTGGAAGGTATACTCGAATATGCCGGTGCATATGGTTATGCCCGTGATCATGATGTAGCCGGATGTGCTTGTCCCCTTGAACGCGTTTGAAGCTGCAATAGTAATTCCAATCAGGATTGCCACCAGGCCAATTTCGATCCCTATGTGGTAGTACTCGAGGTATTGCGAGCCGATTCCCGCCACCTTGATGGCGGATACGGCCACGTTGGCGATGATCATGATGCTCAGGAACACATAGAGGAGCCGCTTGTTGTTCTGGATTATAATATCAGAAAAAATCTTCGACTTTGTGAAGTTAGTCTTGTCAAGGCTGGCCGCGCTTTTCGCAGATTCAACGCGCGCTTCTTTCTCGCTTGTTCCGGTCATTATACGTGCCTGTTCAAAATGGATTGTGTTTGGGAACTGATATTTAAGAAAATAATGACAAACATTGCAGATTTTGTCATCAAAAATTTTATCGAGGTCCAAAAAACCGTTGATATCCGGAGAATGCTCTTTGTTTACGGGACACCCCGACCGTCGTTTCCCTGTCCGGGCAAATAATGTTTGACATGCCATAACCGCGCGGCGTACGTATCACCCTGATATATTATATATGGTTAATGGTTATGTCAGATAAAACGCTCCCCTTTACGAGGGAACAGATCGAGCGGATCGCCGCGGATTATCCCACTCCGTTCCACATTTACGATGAGCGGGCGATGCGCGACAACGCGAAGAGGCTCAATGCGGCCTTTTCATGGGCGCCCGGGTTCAGGGAATTCTTTGCAGTAAAGGCCTGCCCGAATCCATACATCATGAAGCTCCTTGCGGGGGAGGGCTTCGGCGCGGATTGCAGCTCCATGGCGGAGCTGGAGCTTGCCCGGCGTGCCGGCATAACCGGGGAGAGCGTTTTTTTCAGCTCCAACGACACGCCGGCGGCGGAGTATATCAGGGCCCGCGAGCTGGGCGCGATAATCAACCTGGACGATATCAGCCATATCCCCTTCCTGGAAAAGCACGCCAGTCTGCCGGAGGTCATATCCTTCCGCTATAACCCAGGATCGCTGCGCGGCGGCAACGCGATAATCGGCACGCCGGAGGAGGCCAAGTACGGCTTCACCCGCGAGCAGCTATTCGAGGGATACCGCACCGTCCGGGAGAGGGGGGTGAAGCGTTTTGGCCTCCATACCATGGTCGCCTCCAACGAGCTCAACCCCGACTATTTCGTGGACACTGCGGAAATGCTTTTTTCCCTTGTGCTGGACCTGCACCGGGAGCTCGGAATTCGTTTCGAGTTCGTCAACCTTGGCGGCGGGTTCGGCATCCCGTACCGTCCCGAGGACAGGGACGTGGACATGGCGTATGTTGCAGGGAAAATACGGGAGCGCTATGACGCCCTGATCAGGCCCGCCGGCCTGCACCCGCTCGGTATATGCATGGAGAGCGGGCGGATGATCACCGGCCCGTACGGGTACCTGGTGTCGCGCGTTCTCCACCTGAAGGATACCTACAAGAAGTACGTCGGCCTCGACGCATGCATGGCAAACCTGATGCGGCCCGCGTTGTACGGGGCCTATCACCATATCACCGTGCCCGGCAAGGAGTCCCTGCCGCGCGACCGCGTGTACGACGTGACTGGCTCGCTCTGCGAGAATAACGACAAGTTCGCGATAGACCGGCCCCTGCCCGAGATCGGGGTCGGCGACCTGGTGGTGATACATGACGCGGGTGCGCACGGCCACGCCATGGGCTTCAATTACAACGGAAAGCTCCGGTCGGCCGAGCTGCTCCTCCGGGAGGACGGATCGGTAGAGATGATCCGGCGGGCCGAGACGCTGGATGATTACTTCGCTACTATCGATTTTTCGCGTCTCTGATCATTACCGGGCGGACGCGGCGCGGAACTCGTCCGATATGTAATCGAGGAACCGTTCGGCAAGCACCTGCCCGCCGAAGGGCGTGTGGTGGATCGGATCATCGGGATACTTTACACGGCCGGCAATGCCCCTGGAGTCTTTCATCACTGCAACGAACGTTCCCCTCTCGCTGGTCATTTCCCAGGCCGGCACGTAGCGTACGCCCCGGTGCTTCCTGCACCGTTCGCGGAACAGGTCGTTCAGCACGGGATAGCGCTCCCTGAAATAGGGATGGTCGGTCGAGGGCGGGCCGACCAGGTATACCCGTTTTACAAGGGGCGCTATCGCATCGAGGTAGCCGTCAAGCCGCGCCGCATACTCATTCCGCCATTCGTCACTGGTGAACATGATCAGCGTCCCGTTTTCCCGCCTGAGCGCATAGCAGTCATTGCCGCCGAAGAGCAGGACCAGCACGTCGGGCCGGTACTGCCGGATATACAGGAGGGTCCTGCCGTGCCAGTCATACCGGATGAACTCGCTCAACCCCGTTGACTTGACCGCGATACGGGCTGCCCGCACGCCGGGGGTCTCCCTGAGGCGCTTCTCGAGCATGAACCCGAAGTATCCCTGCATGAGCGAATCGCCGACAAGCAGGAAGCGTATAGGAGGGTCGAGACGCACCCTCGTATACGAAACGCACCCTGCCAGCGTGATGGCGGCAATGACAAGGGCAGCCGCTTGGAATCTGCGGGTCATGCGCGGCCAACCTCCGTTTCATTTCGGCTGATGCGCTTCCGGGCAGTAACCATCCACAGGGGCATGCCGGGGAGCGCCGACGCTGTTATATCTGAAAGCTGCAGGGCGCTGAACAGCGGTTTTGCGTCGTGTATCGAAAGGGAGCGCGCGGCGATCTTCCATCTGAATCCTGCCATGGCAGCCGGCTTCAGGAACCGCGGCACCTTCTGACGCCGGACAAAGGCACGCCCGTCTTCACGCCGGCAGTCGCGGTTCACCTCGATCACCATCAGTGCGCCGCCGGGACGCAGCACGCGGATGCATTCTTCCAGACCCCGTGCAGGCTGCGGCCAGTGCTTGATCGAACAGACGCTGATTACCGCATCGAACGAATCCGCGTCAAGGGGCATGTCAAGGGCGGAGCCCGATATGAATGACATTTGTCCGCCCGGTCCGTTTGTGCGTTTCCTGGCCCGCCGCACCTGGTCCGGCGACAGGTCCAGGCCCGTCATCATCCATCCCGGATGACTTCGTGAAAGTGAAACGAGCAGATGGCCCCCGCCGCATCCCACGTCCAGGAGCCGGCCCACCGCGGACATCGCGTCCAGGACCGGACCGAGTATTTCGCGCCTCTCATCGAGCATTTCGGCAATGGCCGGGGCCACGGCCCGGTCGTAGAACCACGATTCGAGGAAATGGTACGGCGCGGTAATATCGCGAAACATGACGCTCTATCCGGAATAGCAAATCTCCCGCGCGGGGCGGGGCGTTTTACCAGTGAAGGTTGTCCGAGTTTGTTACCTGTAAATACTGGCGTATCTTCTCCCTGATCGATTCGGGCAGCTTGATGCCGATCGACTTGAGGCGCGACTCGTACTTGTCGAAGGAGCGCATGTGCTGGGAGGTCGTGGCAAAGATGCGGAAATAGGAGCGGATGCTTCCCTCCATCTCGCGGCGGAACTCGATGTCCTCGTTCAATATGTCCTCTATCGGGGCAATGGCCTTGTAGTTCACCGGCCTGCAGATCGAGCGGTAGGCCACGAACCGCTGGGTGACTTCACACTCGTAGTTCTTGGTGATGATGCTCTGTTCCACCACGTTGAGGTCGATGCAGTCGATGATCTCGAACTTGTACTTGTCGCCGATGATGTTCTCCAGCAGGGCGCGTGCGCTGTTGTAGTAATCGCATTGCAAATACATGTCCTGGCAGTTCCGGCCGCACCTGACATAGAGCACGATGTCGATGTCCGAGCTCTCCTGCGAGATCCCCATGTTCACCGAGCCCACGATGTCCATGGCGATGTCGTCGAACTTGTCCTTCAACAGCTCAACCGCATGCTCGAGCTCGTCCAGTCGCTCCTCGGTCTCCTGGGTGCGGAACATGCGGAAGAAGTTCTTTATCTCCTTGAACAGCTCGATCTCGGGTATGTGGTGGTATTTCTGGATTTTAGTGTCGTAGTTCTCGCCCAGCCGGCGGGCGTTGTAGCGCTCAAGGTCTATGATGTCCTCCAGCCATTTACCCTCGATGCAGTAATGCTCGGCGATGTCGTGTATCCGGTCGTCCACGAGCTTCTTCAGGGATATCTTTTCCATGTCGTTCTCGTTGAACTCGATCTGGTAGAAGAAGCCGCCTTCCGACACTTCTCCCTGGACCGTCGTTGCCTCGCCGAAATTCGACGGGTTCAGGTACACGCATCCCTCGACGGCGCGGAAGCCCCAGTCGTTGTGCACGTGCCCGGTCAGGCAGAGCTTGACGGGGTGGTTCTCGCAGAACGTGCGGAGCGACGGCGAGCCGGACGGCCCGATGCGCGCGATCCGGTCATGGATCCCGTGCGCGGGCTGGTGCGCCGCTATGATATCGGGCTTCACCGCTTTGAAAAAGTTCCACATCTCGTTATTGCGGTCGCTGGTGCCGATGCCTGCCCCGTACTGGACGATGTACCGCTCGGGTATGCCTGCTGTCCATACGTCCGCGCCGCCGTACCCGGCGATCTTGAGGCCGTTGATGTTATGCCAGTGCAGGTGCAGGTCCCGTTCGTGCAGGGACGTGTACTGGAGGTCCATGTCATAGTTGCCCGGGAGGGCGAAGACGGAGGCCGAGGACTTGAACGACATCATGTTTTCGAGCACCTTGTATTTTTGCTGCATGACGCGGCGGGCCCGTATCGTCAGCTGCTGGTATTCGCTTCCTTTTTCTATGATATCTTCAGGAACATTGGGCGAGTCCAGCAGATCGTCTACGAAGTCCTCCAGCAGCATGGTATCCTTGCCCATTTTTTTCCTGAGGCTGTGGAGGAACGTCTGGATGTCATGATACTGGATGGCGGTATTGATGCTGTAAAAAGGAATGTCGATAAGATCGCCGCCGATGATATAGACATCGGAAACCGTTTCATAGAGAAGCGCCGCTGCCTGGTTGAAAGAACCGTGTATATCAGTGAGAAAAATTATTTTCATAGGAGAGGTTTCATTATGGCGTATTTTTTATTTGGCGTACGTATGAGGTCTTTACACCGGTCCTGTTGCAAGTCATGCCAGCAATGATAAATTATCACTGCTTTTTTATCAATATAATTACTGTGGTGAAATTTCACAACTATTAAACTGAGGGAATGTATCTTTGAATGATCATTGTTACCCGCTCGTTCATTTTTTAATTCTTTTATAATCATATCATTTTATGATCAGAATTAATTACTGGGCATTTTTAATTCACATTCGAATTGATAAGATTTTTATTGGCAAAGTATGTATGTTTTGTATAAATACATAATTTTGCAAACCAACCAGACGGTTAATGTGATTGGCTTAATCCTGAAATACAGTTATTGATCTTTTCGAATAAAAAGCTGAGGGGAAGGTGTGTATGCGATTTATTAAAAAAACAACCGGCCTGTTGTTGATATTCTCAATGAGTATTATCCTCAATAGCTGCCAGATTGCGGAATCGGGGCTTCAGTTTTTAACTAATACCGGTTACAGCGGTAACATCTCCAATACCGATCTCAAGGTGCTTGAAGTTGCCTCATATGAAAGCACGACCGGGACGACGAAAACCCTGTCTCTGACACCGGCGTTCAGCCCAAATACCTATAATTACAACGTGTCAATTGATCCGCTCGTCACAGATGTCACGGTCGTTGCAGTGGCCGAGGATGAGAGGTCGGTGGTCGCCATCAACACGACAGAAGGCACATCCCGCTCGATACCAGTCAGCGAGGATTCCGCTTTGGTTCAGGTTGAAATCACCGCGCCTGATACCGTGACAACACAGATATACCAGATAAATATTACCCGCAGCGTCGGCCTTGAAGAGAGCCGTTTGCTGAACTTCGAGTTCTTTAATGAAGATAATGAAGCAATTTTGCTCTCGCCGGGGTTTGACCCGGACAGCTCGTCATACAAGTTGCATGTCGCGTGGAACAGCTATTATGTAAAAGTCAGGGCAACCTCGATAAGCCCGTCGGCGACAATCAAGATAGACGGGAAAAAGGTGGTATCCGCTGAGAAGGACCTCGTCATTCTGTCGTCCATTCCCGTGGGCGATACGAAGACGACCCAGACGATAACCGTCACCTCAACGGCAAGCAACGGCGATGTATCGACCTACACCTTTACTGCCATGCGCATAAGTGCACCCGTTGTCAGCGGGGATTCCGCGTACCTGTCCTCCATGAAAGTGACCATGGGGAACAACGAGTCGGTCCGGCAGCTGTATCAGGTGGCGAATACTGATTTTTTCTATGTTGATAAGAAAGGATTCGATAAAACTTTTTCAGACTATTCATGCGTGGTGTTCGGCTTCTCCACGGTGAAGCTAACCATCACGCCGGAAGACCCGTCGGTGTCGAGCCTGACGGTTGACAGCGTTGAGATGAAGGATTCCATTCTGGACGGCAAGCTGGTGCTGGATGTAACCTGGGCGGCCGATGATTACTCCGTCAAAACAATCGCAATCCACGTAACCTCAAAGGAAGGTGGAAACGAAATGGATTATTCGGTTAAACTTCGTCTTCTCAACATTTATGAATTTTATTACGGCCTGTACGGTCCGGTCGGACGCGCTAACAAGGCGTCCTGGGGAGCGGCAGGGACCCCGAACTGGAGCAAGACCTTCAACGGGAGCATCAGCGGGACCATGGTGTGGAACATCACCTGGGTGACGACCCTCAGCACCGTCAGGAACCAGATGACCTATACCAATTACAACAACGGCGACCAGGGATTCGTGTTTGTGGGCGATAACGGCGGCTTCAAGCTGAACGGTGTCATGTCCGTCATCGTCAATACCTCGGGCACACAGACGGACGGCCCGCAGACCGGAGATATCATCATGCAGACCCCTGAAGGCGATGCGGTGGCCATCCAGCATATTCACCTGCGTATACAGAGCAAGGACGCGGTATCGCGGAATGCTACTTCTTATACAACCGTGGATTACCTGGGGCAGACGGGAGTGATTCTCTATTATGACTCCAATCCGTATCACAAGAGCCTGGCTGATGGCTGGGACCCGGATGTCCCGTGGACTGCAAACGATTTCTGGCATCCCTGATGAGAACCGGGCCGCGGCCGGACATCGGCCGGACGCGGAACCCGTTGTAGTGGATCCCATATTATAATAAGGAAGGATCATTTATGAAGAAAATCTTACAAGCAATAATAAGTTTCACGGCAGTCATTATCTTTATGAGCGGATGCGAGCTCATGGATGCGGGCGGCAAGAAGATGCTGCCCTTTGGAGACCCGGACATTCCCATAAACGACGACGCCGCGCTGAAGAGCATGTCAGTGCAGGATTTTGCCATCTCCCCCGATTTTGATCCGTCAACGCTGGAATACAGCCTGTACGTAGCCAAGTCGACTACGCCGTCGCTGACGGTCCAGGCTATCGGTCCGGACGGGGCGACGGTTACCGCCGCGATTAATGGCGGTGCTCCGATCGCTATCACGGCCCCGGGGTATTCTGCGACGATGATCTTGAATGACACGCTGACTGAAAACGACATTGAGATAACAGTTGTCTCGGAAGATACACTCACAACGACAGTGTATATGCTCAGGGTCTACTACCTGAGCAGCGATGCCGGCCTTGCCAGCCTGTCCGTCAGCGCTGGTGACGGCCTGATCAAAACGGCTTTCTCTCCCGCATTCATTGTCGGTGAAGCGAGTGGCACGGTGCACACGGTCACTCTGAATTACTGGGCGACGGAAATCAAGGTGAATCTGGCCCTGCAAAGCCCGGTTATGAAAGCCATGGTGGATGGATGGTCCGCTGAAAACTACGAATTTGCGGTTCCCATCTCTGATCTTCCGCCTACAACGGGCACAATCGCCCAGCGTACGCGTGACATCACAGTGGCGGTTACTTCGCAGGATAAAAGCACAACGGTACATTACATCATCCGGGTCACCATGGACGTTGCCCCGTCAAACGAAGCGCGCCTGAACTCACTCGTGTTCAGTTACCAGTATCTCGTGTGGTATAATGATGTTTCATTACTGCCGAATGCTACTGCCGAAAACCTCCTGACGGTGTTTAACTACGCAGTCAGTCAAACATGGGTGATTGCATCCATTAATTGTAAGTTCGAAGTCAAGCCCATCACCACGGTAACGGGCATCGCGGGACGATACCAGATCGTCGGCGGCTCTTCCGGTACATTCACCTTTTCCGGGCCGGATGCCAACGGGGTCTATACCGGCCAGTGTGCCAGCGGCGGTGACGGAAAGACGACGTATTATTATATCGATATCACCGCTGGTGACGGGTCGACAGTGAAGACCTACTGGATAACTGTCAGGACCTGATCGGGTGCGAAGATGAGATGATGTTTTAATGAATTAACGGAGAACATTTTGTATCAGGATGAAAAAACGGCCCCGCCGCCTATGGGGTGGGGCCGTTTTATAAAAATGGGGGAATTTCTGCTTATTTTTTTGGAGGAATGATGAAGAAGATTGTTATCGTCAGTGTCGCTACTGCAATTCTATACTCAATTATGCCGAGCACGGCTTTTGCCTCCCGCCTTAACCAGGAGGACGGGATCATGCCAAACCATAGCGCGGACTACGTGCGCACCCTTAACAGGAACGCTTCCACGGGGGCGGATGCGGCATTCTACAATCCGGCGGGCCTGGCCTTCCTCGATTACAAGGGGCTGACCGTCCAACTGAGCAGCCAGACGTATTATGCAAAACGGCTCCACACCATGGACTATTATGGGATACAGTTTATGGGAAATCCGATGCTTCCCACGTCGAATTTCCTGAACCCGGCAAGCGGACTTCCCAAGGAATACTCGGCTGAAACACTTGCACCCGTGGTACCCGGTTTCGATCTTATATGGAAGGATGATGCGTGGGCGGTGTTTCTGAATGCGGGTATTACGCAGGCTGCACCGGGCATGACGTTTGGCCAGGGGCTCGCGGTAATTGACTGGGGGATCCTGGCGCCCTTCGAAACGACATATGCAGGCACCGGTGGAGTATCGAATAATATCCTGGGAGTGTGGCGTGATGCGAAAGCGGTCCGTACAGAATATTTTATCCAGGGGACCGTCGGTGGTGTATATAAAATAGCCGAATGGGTCTCAACCGCACTGGGCGTGCGGTTCATCTATGCGACGGCGAACCAGAATATCACGGTTAAATATGCCGGTGTGGCCACCGAGACGGCAGGCGGGTATAATGTGAGCTCCGTCAAGCCGTGGCTCATTGACGTGGACGCAAAAGGCGCCGGTGCCGGCATTATACTGGGCTTTCATTTCCGGCCCATCAAGATTATCGATATCGGATTGAAGTATGAATATTACCCGCCGATGGTGCTCAAAAAAAAGACAAACAAGCTGTTTGTGCCGGGGGTTGTTGCTTCGTCCGGAAGTCTCAACATCCTTGTGGATGGTATGGATACATTCTTGAAGGAATACCTGTATGATCCCAGCGGTTTCGATATAACCAAGATGACCCCGATGAATCTCATGAAGTACAGGAAGGAGGTCAAACCCTCTCTGAAAGTGACCTATCCCCAATCGATAGCGCTGGGAACATCGGTCAAAATATGGAAAGGGCTCAGGGCGGAGGTTTCCGGCGAAATTCAGCTCCGCAAGTTCAGGGACCTGGACGGACGGGAGAACATGTTCAATCCCCTGGGGTGGCGTGCGGGCGGCTGTCTCGAGTGGACGTTCCTGCCCAAGGCGACTGTCAGCGCGGGATATGCATTCAATGATTTTGGCGTTAAAAAAGGCCAGCGCAACGAGGTCGATCCGCTTCTCCTGAGTCACTCCCTGGGTGGAGGTTTTCTCTTCGGCATGTCGGAATGGCTTGATATATCACTCGGGGCAATGTACATGATCTATATGAAGGAGCGTGTCTATAGCTACGAATATACGAATGTAAGCGGTGCGACGGTACACGCGATGTCGAAGACCTTCGATGAAAAGCGCCTGAGTGTCGCAATAGGATTCACGCTGAAACTTTTCGGTAAAAAGACGGAAGAGCAGGACGGCGATATGACCATCAAACTCCTCAAACAAAAATAGAAGCACGAGCAGAAGGCGGGGAAACCCGCCTTCGCTTCGTTCCATCCCTTCAGAACGGTCGACCACCGCGATAATTCCCCTCCCGGATGTTTTTTTTGTTGACATTGGCAGGCTTTTATATTACTATATCAACATATATTGATATAGTAATATATGGAAGCCGTACAATACTACAAGGCCCTGGCAGACGAGACGAGGCTCCGTCTGCTCAATCTCCTGTTGCGTCACGAGTTGAACGTGAATGAGATCGTTTCCGTCATGGACATGGGTCAGTCCCGGGTCTCGCGCCATCTCAAGATACTGACCGACTGCGGGCTCCTGAAATCGCGCAGGGACGGTCTGTGCGTGTTCTACAGCGCGGCCGGTGAAGGCCGGGGCGGCAGGTTCAACCAGCAGTTCCGGGAATTTCTCGCCTCGGACGAGGAGCTTGCCGGCGACTACGCGGAGATGAAAGGCGTCCTCGAGGAGGGCTTCAGGGAAAAGGCGCGGTTTTTCGACTCGATGGCGCCGGACTGGAACGGGGTTCGGCGGGCTGTCATCGGCGACATCGACATCTCGTCCGAGATATCTGCCCGTATAGCCCGGTGCGGTGTGGCCGCAGACCTCGGGTGCGGCACCGGCGAGCTCCTGACGCTCATGAAGCAGAAGGCAAAGCTCGTCATAGGAGTGGACAAATCTCCGCGGATGCTCGAGGAAGCGGAAAAGAGGCTTTCCCAGAACGGCAGGGGCATAGAGCTGCGTATCGGCGAGATGGAGCACCTGCCGATGCGGGATCGGGAAGCGGACGCGGCCGTTATCAACATGGTGCTTCACTATCTCCAGTCGCCCTCAGCCGCCATCAATGAGGCTGGCCGGGTCCTTGCTGCCGGAGGCTCGCTGATCATTGTGGATCTCGACAAGCACCAGAACGAGGAGATGAGGAAGAAATACGAGCACCGTTGGCTCGGCTTCTCTCGGAAAAATGTCGAGCGCTGGCTGACAGAGGCTGGTTTCACACCGGGGGAATTCGCACAGTTTGACGCACGGGGCGATCTGAAAATCAACCTGTTCGTATCCGAAAGAAAAAAGCAATAACGAACGCCTGTTCCGGAATGGAATGGTCGTCGATATATATCATGCATACACGAAAAGGAGTAAAACAATGAGCGTAGCAGCAAAAAGCAATATCATGGTGCTGGATAAAAACTTGAAAAACAAGGTGGCAGACCTCTCCCTCGCGGAATGGGGACGCAAGGAGATCCGGCTTGCGGAAGACGAGATGCCGGGCCTCATGTCTGTCCGGAAAAAGTACGGGCCGCAGAAGCCTCTCAAGGGGCTGAAGATAATGGGAAGCCTCCACATGACCATTCAGACCGCAGTCCTGATTGAAACGCTCCAGGAACTAGGGGCTGACGTACGCTGGGCCTCCTGCAATATTTTTTCAACCCAGGACCATGCAGCGGCCGCGATCGCACAGGCGGGTACCGCGGCTGTCTTCGCCTGGAAAGGCGAGACGCTGGAGGAGTACTGGTGGTGCACGGAACAGGCCATCACCTGGCCGGACGGCTCGGGCCCGGACCAGATCGTTGACGACGGCGGAGACGCAACGCTCATGATCCACTGGGGAGTCAAAGCGGAGAAGGACTCGGCCTTTCTCAACAGGGCGGTAGATAACAAGGAAGTAAAGATCATCATGGACCGGATACAAGAGAGCGTCAGGGTTGCGCCCGGCAAGTGGGCAGCCATGGCTGCGAAGATGCGCGGCGTGTCCGAGGAGACGACCACCGGTGTGCATCGGCTCTACCAGATGATGAATGCGGGCGAGCTTCTCTTCCCGGCAATCAATGTAAACGACTCGGTGACCAAGTCCAAGTTCGATAACCTGTACGGATGCCGCGAGTCGCTCGCGGACGGCATCAAGCGCGCAACAGACATCATGGTTGCAGGCAAAATCGTGGTGGTATGCGGGTACTGTGATGTGGGCAAGGGCTGCGCTCAATCGATGCGCGGTTTCGGCGCCCGCGTGCTCGTCACCGAGATCGACCCGATATGTGCCCTGCAGGCGGCGATGGAGGGGTACGAAGTGACCACGATGGACGATGCCGTTTCAACGGCTGACATATTCGTTACCGCTACCGGTTGCTGCGAGGTCATCACGGGTGCGCACATGGAGCGTATGAAAGAGGGGGCCATCGTATGCAACATCGGCCACTTCGACAGCGAGATCGCAATGCACTATCTCGAGGAAAACAAGAAATGCAAAAAAGTGACTGTCAAGCCGCAGGTGGACATGTGGACAGTTGAATCGGGCCGAACCATCATCGTACTGGCCGAAGGAAGGCTTGTCAACCTGGGGTGCGCTACCGGGCACCCCAGTTTCGTAATGAGCAACAGCTTTACCAACCAGACCCTGGCTCAGATCGAGCTTGCATCTGCCAAGCACGAGAACCGGGTCTACACGCTGTCAAAGAAGCTGGACGAGGAAGTGGCGCGGCTTCACCTTGGCAAGCTGGGTGTGAAGCTAACGAAGCTAACAAAGGAACAGGCTGACTACCTGGGCATACCTGCAGAGGGCCCGTACAAGCCGGACCATTACAGGTACTAAAATTATTTGATTACGGGAGCTTGAGCCGTCCGATTTGGGCGGCTCAAGCTTTTTTTTCGGGCCAGAGATGCTTTGTGATGCTGGGGGGATTCCCCCAGATCAGCCTCCAGCACGATATAGAATCAATCTCTTCATTAATAATAATATAATTTGTATATCGATAGTTATCGAGATCTTTTTCTTCGCTTATGGCATCAATAAATTTTTCAACAGCAACAGCGAGAATATGAGAAAGCGACATTTTCATAAGCTTCCTCAAATCTAAAAAATACTCATACTCATCCGCCTCAAAGCGTGCATGAACCCTGCGCCATTCCCCGCGCGGACGCCGCTTCTGATATTGAACCAGTCTGCCGGTCCTGACCGAATGCCGTGTTTCCCCCATGATCTTGTTTAACAGCACTACGATCATCTCCCTTCGATTGATACCCTTTGCCAATGCGGTCTCTGCTATTTTAACCAGGATATCCGCATGAATATTAAGCGTTGTGTCCATTTGTCGTACCTCGATCGAGATGTATTCGACAAGCAGGACGAACGGGGGTGGCGATTATTGAAAAAAATATACCTTTTGAATAAATATTTTTATCCGGTCTGAATTGAATTGACAGTGCGCCAACGTGAGCTCCATGATAGTGTCCATGATACTTCCAACCCGGATCATCGATTTCCATGTCCACCTGTTCCCGGACCGGATGCTGGACGCCATCCGGAAATATTTTTCCTCCGGGTACAAGTGGGACGTAATCTACCAGATGTATGCGCCGGAGTGTATCCGCTATCTATCCGAGCGCGGCGTCGTTAAAATCGTCTATTCCAACTATGCGCACCGGGCAGGCGTGGCCGAAGAGCTGAACCACTGGAACCGGGAGATGCTTAACCTGCACCCGGATATCTACTGTTTTGCGCCTTTCCACCCGGATGATGCGCGCTGCATGGAAATTGCGGAACGCGCGCTGTCTCACCCCCGCGTTCTCGGGTTCAAGCTTCAGCTCCTTGTGCAGCGCTTCTATCCGCACGACGAGCGTCTCTTCCCGCTCTATGACCTTGTGATGGAGTGCGGAAAGCGTATACTCTTCCATGTCGGTACCGGTCCCGTGGGCAATGAGTTCGTTGGTCTCGAGCAGTTCCGGAAGCTCCTCGACCGTTATCCGGACCTGCCTGCCAATGTTGCGCACATGGGCGCATACGAGTATCAAGGCTTCATGGACCTGCTGAATGAACATCCCGCGCTCTACATGGACACCTCGTTCTCCTTCTTCAGGGAATTCCAGGGAAAAGGCGGGTTCAATCTCGGAAGCGAGGTGCTTGAGCAGCATAAAGGCCGGATCCTGTACGGATCGGATTTCCCCAACCTTATCCTGCCGCGCGAATCAGAGCTGGAGACATTACTCGCATACAACCTGTCGCACGATTGCTATGACAGGATTTTCTATCAAAACGGGGCCGAGCTTATCGATCATCTTACGAAAGCCGGTCGCTGACGTTGCATTGACCAGAAAAATTTGTTATTCCAGCAAGATCGGGATATATTAAAAAAAACAGAAAACGGAAGATGTAGCATTATGGTTAGGATGCAGGGGGGATCCATATGACTGACAAATTAAATGCTTCTCACTGGTATGACGGCCTTTTTTACAGCCTTACAATAGACCGGATCGCAGGACAGTCTTTCGCAAGGCCGGTCTCACGGTATGTGTCCCAGAATTCCACGGCCCTGGATATCGGTTGCGGCGTCGGTACGCTGGTGGCCGAGCTTGCTAAAAAGTGCGCCCATGTGACCGGCGTGGACCTCTCGCCCAAAATGACGGACTTCGCCCGGAAGAAGCTCGCCGCGGCCGGCATGACGAATACCGATATCATGAATGTCTCCGCCGGGGAGCTCTCTGCCCATGTCGGCAGGAGATACGATTATGCGATCATGACCCAGTTTTTGCATGAGATCCCGGCAGGCCTCCGGGAGAAGGTGATGGATGAGGCGATGAAGGTTGCGAATGAGTTCATTATCGCGGATTTTCTCGCCCCCTATCCAGATACGTTCAAAGGCAGGATGATCAGGTTCGTCGAGATGAGCGCGGGAAAGGAGCATAACGCCAATTTCAAGGACTGGGTCGCGATGGGTGGGATTGATGCATTTCTGAGGAGACACGGGCTCAAGATCAATGAAGAACGCATATTTTCAACCGGGGTAGGGAAAATCGTCAAGGCCGGGCGATAACAGCCCCACGATATATTAATTGACAAAACCTCTCGGCTTCGATACCGGTAGCACAATTTTACCGGTACCTATGCAGTTACATATCGAAACATACCAGAACAGGCCCACGCGGGCCGAAGTTTCCCTGGGCAGGTTAAGGAACAATTTCGAGATCGTCCGCAGCCTTGTCGGACCGGACGTGAAGATCATGGCCATGGTCAAATCCAATGCGTACGGCCATGGCATCCTGACGGTGTCGGGGGAGCTGATAAAGGCCGGTGCGCATTACCTCGGCGTCGCCTACCTCGAGGAGGCGGTCTATCTCCGGAAGAACGGGATAACCGCTCCCATACTCGTGTGCGGCGCGATCAACACTGACCAGATCGAGGACTTTTTAACGCACGATATAGAGATCACCAGCTCTTCGATCGACAAGTCCGAGGCTATTTCAGCGGTTGCGACGAGGCTCGGTAAAACCGCCGCCGTTCACCTCAAGATCGATACCGGCATGGAGCGGATAGGCGTGCACTGGTACAACGCCGAGAAGTTCATCAATCGGACTCTCGATCTGCCCGGGATCGCGGTAACGGGCGTGTTCTCGCACCTCGCCAAGGCCGAGTCGGACCGCGTCTTCACCGGCGAGCAGATAGCTCGGTTCGAGAAAATAGTCTCCTACATGGATAAGAAGGGACGCCTGCCCCGGCTCGTGCACCTGGCCAACTCGGCCGGCATAATCGGCAGCCCCGGGTCGCATTTCACCATGGTCCGGCCCGGCATCATGCTGTACGGTTATAATCCTTACGGTCTCGATCCCGTCCGGGAGTTCGGAGGGCGCAGGATCCTTCCGGTCATGTCGCTCAAGACCAGGGTGTCCTATTTCAAGGTGTGCCCGCCTGATACCGGCATAAGCTACAACCATACTTTCGTGACCCGGGGCCAGACCAGGATCGTGACGCTTCCGGTCGGTTACGGCGACGGGTACAACCGCCTCCTCTCCAACCGCGGCGCGGTCGTGATACGCGGCAGGCGCTATCCCGTTGTCGGCTCCGTGTGCATGGACCAGGTCATGGTCGACATCGGGATGGACGGCACGGCCTATAATAACGATGATGTTCTTTTATTCGGCGAGATGAACGGCGATTCAATACCGCTCGAGTCCCTGTGCGAAAAGATCGGCACCATCACCTACGAATTTCTCTGCACCATCAGCTCCCGCGTCCCGCGCATTTACAGCGATTGACTGCGGTCAGGACGGGATGCCCGCCCCGGATTACGTTTCTCCCCGCAGCGCGCTTATTCTGCTGAAAACATACGGCGCCCCGATCGAGACCCACGCGCCGATGAGCCAGTAGCGGAAGAAGCCGGCGACAGCCAGGTCGGGGAGGGCCGCCTTCAGCCCGAACCGGATTGCCGCGAGCCCCGCGATGCCGACCGCGTATTTCACGATCTGGGCTACCGGCCTGTTCCGCTCGCCGAAGAATATCCTGTTCTCCGCCAGGTATGCGCCGACCAGGAAACCCGAGATCGTGCCCATGTTGTTTGCGAGCCGGTCTCCCGGAAGTAAAATGACGACCGCCGCCGGCAGCAGGAGCGCGGCCGCGATCACCGCCGCCGCGTGAAACCGGCGGAGGTGTCTCCCGACGAGGTTTGCCGCCGGAATGACCAGGGCGAGGCACGCGAGCCCCATCAGGAGCCCGAAGAGCACGTCCCCCGCGAAGTGCACGCCGAGGTAGAGCCGCGAGTATGAAACAAGAAGGATCGGGACCGCGCAGACGGCCCAGGCAGTGCGATTGTGCGCGGTGACCGCGAGCGCCCCCCAGAACGATATCGATCCCTGCGCATGGCCGCTCGGGAACCCGGGGCTTTTCGGGGAATAGCGGGCCGCGAGCTCCTGAATGCCCGGCAGGAGCTTTGCCGGGTCAGGACGAGGGTGCTGGAATACTGTCTTCATGATGTCGTTCAGCGATATGGCAACGAGAAAGGCCGCGCCCGTATAGAGCGCCTTTTTCCGGTCCCAGCACCAGTAGAGGAGAGGGAGGGCCAGCAGGTAGAAGATCTCGCTCCCCAGAGACGTTACGGCCAGCATAAGCCGGTCGAGCCATGGTCCAGCGAATATATGAGCCCGGTTGAGTATCTCCTCGCCGAATAAAAACGGGTTGCTGAAAAATTGCTCCATGAGTGCCCCTCCCTCCGGGAAATTCGGTCACGCGCATTATATACAAGAAAGAAGAATCAGCCAAAACGCTCTTTAAGATGGTCGACCGGCAGTGTGAGCATCACGGTCGTATTTATGGCCGTGATGATGGTGATCGCCCGCTCGTCGGCGAGCCCCCATTCCGCCAGTATCGAGTCGATTTTCGCGTATCCCAGGCCGAAACCCGAGTCGCTGGTGTCTATATTGTTGATGTAGAATTCGTGCTCCCGGCCTTCCTCCCTGCAGCGGCGGTGCTCGTCCCGCTTTTCATGGATGCGGGAGAGGTCCCGCGCCAGGATCGGGGCGGTGTTGGTTATCTCGATATACAGAAAGTCGTTATCCGCCTGTATCCTCAGCAGTATCCTGATGTCGTTGTCCTTTATTTTCCTTCGTATGTCATTGATTTTGTCGAGGCTGCGGATCAGGTTTATCTCGTCAGAAGTGTACAACCGGTTTTCAGCGTAAGCCCGGTTCTTGATGCCGAGGAGCTTCGATTCCTGGTTGAGGATCTCGCGCACCCTGCCGGATATATCCGTCTGTCCCAGCACTTCTCCGGCAATCTCGTTGAAGTTCTCGGGCGTCCTGATGATACAGCGGATATCCTCTTCTATTTCGGTATGGCTTTTATCGGGCCGGGACTGCCTGATCGAGTCGATCATGTGCTCCCTGAGGAGCAGGAACTTGTAGTTCGCCTTTACGGCATTTTTAATCAGCTCGTCAACGCAGGCGAAAAGCTCCGGCCAGATGGTTTCGAGTCCGGCCCTGGCCAGGAATTTCTGGCCCGCTTGGGTGACCTGGTCCCGCGCCTTTTTACTGTAAATCTGGATAAAGCCTTTAACCTGTTGCATGTCCGATCCAGGGAACGTTCTCATGCAAATTCTGGATTTCCCCGCAATTAAGTCAAGAGCATTAATACGTTTTACGGTATCCGCATTGTATACAATATAATTGGTTCCGTGATGCGAAAAATATCTATTTTCTGTTGACAATAATAGACGTGAATATATTTTTGCATTATATTCAATGATAAGAATGTCGAATAGGGTTATATAGGACCGAACATGATTCGTGCAACGGCATCACTCATCAACCTGCTCCTTAGCCTGTTGTTATGCCTGGAGGGCACTCCTCCCGGTCATATTGTGTGATGCTTTCATAAATGCCGTAACAGGTAAAAGCCGTCACAGAATGTGACGGCTTTTTTGTTGTTTACCGGTCGACGATTACTGGCGGGCTCGGTGCCCGGCGAAAAAGGAGATTGTATGAAAAGCGTGATAATTCAGCGGTTATCATCCGGGAGAGGCGGGGGCAGTGTTCGCCCCTGGTTGCTTGCCGTGTGACCGGCATCAGTCTTGGTCGAGATGATACAAAACATAATGAGGAATTACCATGAAGGAAAAGGATAAAATAATAATTTTCGATACCACTCTCCGGGACGGGGAGCAGTCCCCGGGCTTTACCATGAACATCAAGGAGAAGATAATATTCGCCGAACAGCTGATGAAGCTCGGCGTTGACGTGATCGAGGCCGGCTTTCCGATCGCATCAGAAGGTGACTTCGAGGCGGTGCAAGCAATCGCCGGTCGCGTTAAAGGCGTGCAGGTAGCCGGCCTGGCACGGGCAAACCATCATGACATCGATACCGCGTGGAATGCGATCAAGGAAGCGGAAAAACCGCGCATCCACACCTTTATCTCGAGCTCGGACATCCATATCAAGCTCCAGTTCAAGAAAACGCGGGAAGAGGTGCTGAAGATCGCCATTGAAGCGGTCAGGCACGCGAAGAGCTACACCCCGAACGTGGAGTTCTCGCCCATGGACGCCACCCGGAGCGATCCGGCCTACCTTGCGGAAATGGTCCACGCGGTCATAGAGGCGGGCGCTACGACCGTGAACATTCCGGACACCGTCGGGTATGCGATCCCCTCGGACTTTCACCGCCTCATACGCGGCCTGTTCGAGCGGGTGCCCAACATCGGCAACGCGATCATCTCGGTACACTGCCATAACGACCTCGGGCTGGCCGTGGCCAATTCCATCGCCGCCATCGAGGCGGGCGCGCGGCAGGTGGAGTGCGCGGTCAACGGTATCGGCGAGCGGGCAGGCAACACGGCGCTGGAGGAGCTGGTGATGGCAGTTAAGACGCGGGGCGATCTCTTCAACGTGCAGACCGGCATCAACACGAAGCAGATTGTGCCCACGAGCCGTCTGCTTACCAACATCACCGGCGTATCGGTCCAGCCCAACAAGGCTATCGTCGGCGGCAACGCCTTCGCCCACGAGTCGGGCATACACCAGGACGGCCTCCTGAAAAACGCCATGACCTACGAGATCATGAAGCCCGAGGACGTCGGCATCGGAAAATCGACGCTCGTGATGGGCAAGCATTCGGGCCGCCATGCGGTCCTGGACCGGCTCGATATACTCGGCTTCAAGCTGGAGAAGGACGAGCTTGACCGTTTCTTCCGGCTCTTCAAGGCGCTTGCCGACAGCAAGAAGGAGATCTTCGACGAGGACCTCATGGTCCTCGTGGGCGAGGCGCTCTTCAAGGGAGAGGAGCACCGCCGCTACAAGGTCGAGAATGTGCAGATATCCACGGGCATGTTCTCGCCGCCCATGGCGCAGGTGACCATCAAGGACCACCAAGCAGGCAACCGCTCGGCGTTCGAGGTGGCGCCCGGCAACGGCGGCGTTGACGCCGGCGTCACGGCGGTGAAGCGGATCACCGGGACCACGGCGCGGATCGAGTCCTTCTCCCTCGTCGCCATCACCGGCGGGTCCGACGCGGTGGCCGAGGTGCATTGCACCGTGTCGGAAGAGTATGAAGGCAAAAAGATCAAGGCATTCGGCAGCGCGGCCAACATAGATGTATCCATCGCCGGCATCCATTCGTTCGTGGACGCGCTGAACAAGCTCGAGTATATCAAGAAAGCGGGCCAGCACCAGGTTGATATCATGAACGGTATCAATGGTAAAGTGTGAGATTCCGGCGGACAGGTACGCAT
>Ga0116149_1001484_pt1 | contig 28252 bp, 26 predicted proteins | sample AD_UKC057_MetaG_FD_89787 | JGI IMG/M metagenome (GOLD analysis project Ga0116149, IMG submission 89787) | Active sludge microbial communities of municipal wastewater-treating anaerobic digesters from USA - AD_UKC057_MetaG | ecosystem: Engineered > Bioreactor > Anaerobic > Digestate | place: USA...
GAACATGGCTGTTTCGGCATCGGGAACTTTCCAAAGACTCATCATCAGATAATCGGCGCCGGCTGCTTTGAAGGAACGCTGGAGTCCGAAAACACCTTCGCTACCTTTTATGTCTCCCAACCCGGTTTCGCATGCCGATAATACAACCAGTTTTGTGCTCCCCAGGGTAATGTTGCTGGCTTCGTAAGCAGTAAGGATGCCGTCGTCAATACCTTCGGGAACATCATTTCCCGACCATATTGCATTGGCACCGGCAAAAAGCAGCCCCGATCGGTTGAGCGGGTTTGTGGCCGATCGATAAACCATTTCGCCTGAACGGGTTCCGGAACTGCCTTCCGAAACCTTTTCGACGTCGGAAAAGAAAAAGCCATGGGTTGCGATGTGAATGATTGGGGGCGAAGTGACGCCACTCAGGGCTTTAACTTGTTCCTCTACGGCTGATTTACCACTGAAGACCTGAGTTTTGGCATTGTGTTTTTTTGCAATCAATGCAATGCTGTTAACTTCTTGCAGCGTTCCCGGCAGGTAATTCCAGACGCCGCCACCCCTTTCGCCCGAATCAGCAAGCGAACGCGATACAAAAGTGTTGTTTTGGTTCAAGCCACTGGCAATAGCCAGCATATCTCCGGCACCTGCTTCATAATCGATGCCTCCAAAAAGGCAAATCGATGGTGATTGCAGTGTTGTGGATTCATTTTCGTGTACCAGCATGGCCGTTGTGCTTAACTGAACAAGCCGGTACTGGTCTGAAATTTTAATTTTATTTTCGTCGGTAACTGCGGCAAAAGCTATTTGGTGCAAGGTTCCTGAGGGTGAAAAATATACGGTTGCATTTTCGGGTATATATTTTTCTATAGGTTTCCAAAGCAATTGGTAGAGACGTTTCCCATAGTCGAAACTGCTTACTTCGCCGGGGTGGAAAATGGTGATGCTGCGGTATAGATTGTTCACAAGCTTCGATTCGCTGCCTGTCGACAGAAGGCTGTCGAGTTGTGTCTGTTCGAACAGTGGCACCAGATGCGGATAGGGGTCGCTGCCATTGAGAACCAATGCGATATACTGTGTTTTGCCGGTTTCGACATCTTCTTTCAGATAGGGAAATGAGGCAAATTCAATAGCCACCTCGTTGGGCTTGAGGGCTTTCTGAATGTCGGACCATGTGGTGTTACCCAGTAATTGGGTCTGTTGAAATGCGCCTGAAATCCGGGTTAAGTCCGACTCCAGCATTTCAGCTTTACGTTCTGACTCCGCCAGGTTGCTGTTTCGCTTACTTTCGGGCAGCGAATATTGTTGTGCTAGTAGTTCTCTTGTAGCCTGCCATTCATCGTATTTTTGTAAAAGCTGAGCGTCGCCGCTGTTTATTATCGATTGCCGCATTTGAATGCCCGACTGAAGAATCATGCCTTTGGTCGAGAGTTCAATATTGTAAACATCACCCCCTACAACTGGGTTTTCTGCTGCAAAATCATAATAGAAACTCAAATAGCTGTTGAAGTTATCCGAGATGGTTTTAACAAAATTCTCTTTTTCGTTTTCCGAAAGAAAACAGAAATTTTTACGGATGTTGGTATAGTTGTTCTCGTAGGCCTGCCGGTAAACAGGCAGCGCATCTCCGGGACGTTTCATCTGGCAATAGAGCCTGGCAAGGTTCATAAGGTTTGTAGAATAGTACAGATGATCTTTGCCAACTGTACGCTCCATGGTTGCCAACACCTCATTAAAAAATCGAAGCGCTTCGTCGAAACGACCCATCATCTGATACAGATTGGCAAGGTTATTCAACCGGATTGCATAATAGGAATGGTCTTTCCCCAGTGTCTTTTCAGCATTGTCGAGTGCTTCGAGATAGAGTGGAAGGGCTTTGTCAAACTGGTTCATGTCCTGATACAGCCCACCTAAATTATTAATGAAAGTTCCATAGTAATAATGATCTTTCCCCAAGACTTTTACCGTGACATCAATGGCTTCGATATACAGTGGCAGGGCTTTTTCGTATTCCCCGGTTGTTTTATACAGGTTGGCGAGGTTGCTCAGGCTGATGGCATACGAAAAGTGTTCCTTTCCCACCGAAGCAATAAAATTTGTGTTGGCTTTACTGAAATATTCAAGGGCTTTGTCGTATTGACCCAACATCTGGTAAACATTTCCGATATTGTCGAGGGCAATGCCGTAATTGTAGCTGTCGGTACCTTCGTTTTTCCCAAAATTATCGAGGGCTTCGAGATATAGCGGCAGCGATGTTTCGTAATCACCCATATTGTAAAGCAGGCGCGCCGTATTGTTGGCCAGTATTCCATAATACTCGTGCTCTTTCCCATAATGCGACTCAATCAGCTTCAGGCAGGAAGTAAATACCTCATAGGCTTCGGTAAACCGGTTCAAAATCTGGTATAACTGGGCTACACTATTTTGTCTGAAAATATAGGCTTCGTTATAGAAGCCATTCAGTTTGCCATAAAGCTCCATCGACTCTCTGTAATATTGAAGTGATTTTTCATACTCCTGAGCATCGTAATAGAGTCCTGCTAGATTATAAATGCTCTCCTCGTATTTTCCCGGATTGGAGTCAAAGTATTTTTTGCGTATAATCAGTTCTTTTTCCAGGTAAATTATTGCAGAGTCTGTCTGATTATTCAGGCTGAGCATATACGACAGCATAACCAGTTTGTCGGCATATAATTCCGATTCATTCCCTGTTTCTTTTTCTACCAGTTTTACAGTGAGCCTTGCATAGATCACCGCAGAGTCGTAACTTTCTTTTTGCTGATATTGCCACCGCAGCGAATCGTACTCTTGCCAGGTTTGTGCACTGGCCGAAATGCAGGTTAAAACACTAAGACAAATGGCAACGATGATTAGTTTATGAATTTTCATGGTCGTTGTATGAATCAGCTGGTTTGTGAATGTAAATGTATACTATAATTTTCTGAAAAGCAATTTACATGTTTTTGCAATAGAATGGCTTTATCAGGCTGACTTCTGAATATTATAACAGAATCAGGGTACTAAGAATCAGGCATGAAAATGCGTATGTATCAGATGCTTTTCAGATAATTTACTACCGGGTTTGCATATATCCCCAGATAAATATCTTTTAATTCACTTAAATCGCCGTTCAGTGCAGATAGTTTTCTGTCCATCTCCGAAATAAAGAAATCCTTTTCGCTGCGGGTGTAGTGTTTTTCGATATGCGATTCGTTGTTTCCAAGAATATCGTAAGCGATATAATTGGTACTTGAAAGATTATAGGCTTTGAAAATCCTTTCGTTAATAAGCGATGCAATACCGGCAGTGACATCGTTCTTTTCGAGAGCTGCTCTTTCGTTGAGTTCTTCAATAGTCAGCGGTTGTGTTACTGTAATGTGAACTTTTCCCTTGAACTGAAGAAATCCATTGATAATACTCTGCAGGTCTTCACCCGGTTTTTTAATGTACTTCTCACGCCGTGAAATATAAATTTCGTTTACTTTTTCAACATCGCAAACTTCCCACTGATACGAAACGGCCATTGGGGTGATATTCAGTTCTGCCAGATTTTCTGCAATATTTTTATCGCTGCTCATGCTGAACATTTTAATTATACCCTGATCAGTAAGATCGTTACCATCTTTCGACCTGCCATTCCGTTGGGCAATCCATATTGATTCCATCTTGTCGATAAGGGTGTGTCGGATGTAATGCGATAAAATCAACGAATTTCGGTAAAACTCACGGGGCGTTCCACCTCGTTCCACCTTAAACATTTTATTTGATTTGCCGATATCTATCACAAACTGACCCTGCATCAGGTTGCTTCCGAAGGTAATTTCTGATGTGCGGTGTCCGGTGTCGTGCAGGGCAACCTGAAGCAATGCCGAATCGAGAACAATGTCGCGGTGGTTCGATATAAACAAATAGCGTTTCGAACGGTCGAGTTCTTCGAGGCCACTGTAGCTGAACGAAGTCATTGTTTTCTTTGCAATCAGGTTAATGGCATAATGCATCACCTGATACTGAAAATCGACAATGGTATTAATCTGTAAAAATTTTTCTTTTAAAACCGCTAAATTGCCACCCGGATACAGGAATTGCATCACTTTATCAAAGAGAGGGTTTTCGGCGATCCGGTGCACTGCGGCACTGATTTCGTTATCGCGGTAGGGGCGTAAGTCGTCGAAGTTTTTATCCATGGTTATTTCTTTTATCAATGAATTTGAGGGGTTTACGGTTTACATCGGCAGCCTGAACGCGCTTTACGGTTTCTGCTTTTTCTATAACAACATTGGGGGCTACCCGTAGTTTGGCCCTGAAGCTGTCTTTTAATTCTTTAATGATGAAATTGTTCTGCTGCAGGTCGAAGAATTCATTTTGGCAGCAGATGTGAATATCAACCTGATCATTCCCCGTTTCGTCGGTATTGACTACCACAAAATAATTTTCTACCTGATCGGCATTGTCAAGTACATCGAAAATAGCTGACGGGTAGAGTGTTGTGCCTTTGTATTTTATCATTTGCTGCTTACGGCCTATTATGGGACTTATTCTTTTTGTTGTCCGTCCACAAAGGCAGGTTTCGGTGTGAAAGCGTGCAATATCTCCGGTTCTGAAACGCAATAGGGGCATGGCTTCTACTCCAAGAGTGGTTATTGTTAATTCACCGGGCTCACCGTTAGTCACTGGATTTCCCTCATCGTCAATCAACTCTGCAATAATCAGTTCAGGGTGATGGTGGCCTCCACAACCAAATTCACATTCAGTAAAAGTAGTGGCCATTTCGGTTGAAGCATAGGTCGATATTAATTCGATATCCCATTTCTCTTTGATTTTACGCCCCAGCAGGTTTAGCGAAAAATCCTGTTCACGAAGGTTTTCGCCAATACACACGGCTTTCTTAATACTCGAGTTTTTATAGTCGATGCCGTGTTCTTCGGCGTAACTGATAATTTTGAGAATAAACGACGGAACCACAATAATGGCATCAGGTTTTATTCGCATGATGGTATCCCATTGAAGTTCGGGAATCCCGTTTCCGACCCTGATGATTGAACCGCCCATGCGCCTGATTCCCAGAAAATAGGCTAGGCCGGCCATAAAACGCTTGTCGATGGTGGTCATCAACTGGTATATCTCGCCAGGAAACCCGCCGGCGCAGGCAAATGAAATCGCTTCGTTATATGCCAGCCTGTCGAGATCACTGTTCGACATGGCAAAAGTTACCGGATCGCCCAGCGTACCCGATGTGGTGATGTAATCGACTATTTTCTCTCGCGGCACACACAAAAACTCGTGGTTATATTTTTGCAGACTGCTTTTGTCGGTAAAGGGAAGAAGCGTTAAGTCCTGAAGTGTCTTAATTTCAGAGATGTCAATTTTGTGTTTAATAAAAACCTGCTGATAATATGGCGAGTTGTTTTTGAGATATTGCAACGCCTGATGCAGTTTGTCTGCCTGAAAGCTGTCGATTTCGGCCGGGCTGCGTCGCTCGATTTCGGGATGTAGTGTTGCTTTTGTAAAGAAATTGCCCATAATCGAAATTATTATTCGCTGATTAATCCTTGTTTTTTTAACCACATGAGGCAATCGCTTTGCCAGGGTGGTGTGATGGGTTTTGTTGTGCGTTTTACACCAAAACCATGTCCACCTGTGGGATAAATAATTAAATCGGCGGTTTTTCCTTTCTCTTTTAAATTTTGATAAAAGTAAGAACTATTTCTATAATCAACAACCGGGTCATCTTTTGCATGAATAATTAACACCGGGGGCATTACATCAGGTATATTGTCTTCGAGCGACATGAGGTTTTCGAGTTCCTTATCGGGATTTTTCCCCAGCAGCGATTTTTTCGATCGTTGATGGGCAATACTGTCGTGCATCGAAACTACGGGATATACCATAACTCCAAAATCAGGTTTTAACGAAACCGCAGGCAGTATTCCTAATTCAGCCAGATAGTTGTGTTCGTAATATTCCATGGCTGTACCTGCCAGATGTCCACCGGCTGAAAAACCCATTACACCGACGGCTTCAGGGTTTATTCCATAATATTCTGCGTTTTCCCTGACAATCTGAATCGACCGCTGTAAATCCTGAATCATGGCCGGGTATTGCCAACCACCCAGTGCTACCCTGTATTGCAGTACAAATGCAGTAATTCCTTGCGACGACAGCCATTTGGCTACGTTTGCCCCTTCGTGCTTCATCCCCAGGTGGTGATAACTACCTCCGGGGCAGATGATTATTGCCGGAGCATTTGCCTGGGCTTTTTCGGGTCTGAAAACATATAATCGAACTGAATGGTTTGCAGGTGTTATCGTATTACCCCAAATATCAATGATTTCGCTGCCCTTAAAATGGCCCAGCGATACTAAAATCATAAAATCTAAAATTGCCAAACTTTTCATCACATTTTCTTTACAAATTGCAATATCTTAAAATCATTGTGGTTAATCAACCACCATTCTAAGAAATATATTTTCTTAGCTCTTCGAGAGAGATTTCAGCATATTGCGGATTATTCAGTACACCGTCGATGAAAGTAAATGTGACAGTGTAATTTCTTTCGCTGTAAAAATTTAACTTTGATTTCATTTCGGGGCAACGCTCGATATAAATCATTTTTTTCGGATCAATCTCATGGTCATGGCAAATTTGCATGGCCAGAGATGCAGTTACATTGGTAATGGAGGTGCCCGGGTTTTCGCGGTAAAGTTCCGATACCAGCACAACGGTATGTTTGTCAGACCGCAATATTTTTAAACCACATGCTGAGGGTAAATCCCATAAGCCTTTAAATTGATAAACAGTATCGATATATTCGTCAACAACTTTCATAGCTTCTAATTTGAATTTCTGACAACTTCTTTACCAAACGACATGTTTACCAGATTTCTGTTACGTGGTTTAAATGTACCATCGCTCATTTCTCGCATCACCACATTGGCAAACAGCCGGAACATTTTTTGCTCCTGGGTTTCGTCTTTATAAAAAGTATCCCATGCATAACGGTACAGTTCATACAGTCGCTCAGGGCTCATTTGTGCAGGCTTATACACTACCGTATCGGCATTGTAATGATTCCAGTCGTGGTCGAAAATCCGGTTTTGCCTGATCATATCGTCGTAAACTTTTGTATGCGGGAAGGGAGTCAACACCGTGAATTCAGCCAGGTCAAGGTCAATTTCGAGCAGAAAATCAATCAGTCGCTTTATGTCGTCTTCCGACTGATTATCTAGACCCAGCAATATGGTGCCTTCTACCCCGATACCGAAATCGTGGTAGCGTTTGATTCTTTCTTTAATGTAATCCGATGTATCGAAAACAGCCTGATATACGTACCATGCACCCGCTTTGGCTGCGAGTTCAAGAACCTTGGGATCGTCTTCGATGGTGTGGCTGATCCATTTCTTTTTCAAAGGAATCATGCTTTTAAATAATTCCATTTCCCACTCGGTGTTCTGTGCCAGCGAATTGTCAACAATAAACAAACGGTTGTTCTCGATGGTTTCGAGTTCTTCAATTACCTTATTAATCGGCCTGGGCCTGAAACTCCTTCCGCCAAGATACGAGACAGCGCATGGATAGCAACTGAATTTACATCCCCTCGAAGCGTGAAACAAATCAACCATTTGTACACCCTTGTGGTTATAAAGTTCCCGGTTGAGAATGTCTCTACGGGCAGGACCAACCAATTCAATAGGGGGTTGAATGCTCAGATAGTTGTACAGTTTTTTAAGACTGTTATTGCGAAAATCCGAAAATACTTCTTCCATGCGACTTTCGCTTTCGCCAAGAAATACCGAATCAGCGTACAACATGGTTTCTTCGGCATGCAGCATAGTCGAAATGCCACCAAAAATCACTTTTTTCCCACGTTTTCTGAATTCCTGAGCAATTACCCATCCCCGCTTTACCTGAGTACTGAGCATCATCGAGATTCCAACAAAATCGCAGGGCTCATCGAAGTCAATATCTTCAACATTTTCGTCGGTAAACGAAACATGTACATATTCGGGCAGCGACGCCGCCATAACCACCGGGCCGTGGGGTGGCAGGTTAAAGGTTGTCTGACCTTCGAGTTTTTTCCATTTCGGATATATCAGCTTAAATTTTATTTCTGTCATGTATATTTTTATTAGTTGTTTGCTTCATTTATTTTATTCAACAGTTTCTCGTAGCCAACCAATGTGCCTGCAGTAACAATAGCACTTAAGGGGACCCCGATAATTCCATGCAAATTTATGTTTTGCCCGGTTAATAACAAATTTTCTAACTTAGTCCTGGGTAAAATTTGTGTCTGGACAATATTGCGACAATCTTTTTTATACCCATAAAGCGATCCGTTTTTCGAACCGAGATAGTCTCTCAGCGTAAGGGGTGTTGAGCTGAAAGCATGTTGTACACACTGGTTGAAACCCGGGAAAACCTGATCGACTTTATCAAGAATTTTTTTCTGATAACGAGCCTTTAGCTCATAATAGTCTGACCCTCTTTTTCCGATATGGGTGTTGCTCCATTTCTCAAATCTATCGTGCTTAATTACACAGTTGATAATGGCTTTTTCGGCAAATTCACCCTGATTGGGACAAGTGGGCGTAAGCATCATAAATCCGGGAGGGAACAATTCATCGGGGCATTCCACCGAATTCCAAACTGTTTCGTAGTCGTCGAAATAATAGTAATTGTGGTTCATAAATGGGAATGACCCGGGTTTAAAAATTACAAAAACTGTAACTGCAGAATACGTGTTTTCTAAATTTTGCAGGCGGTTTCGATACGCATGCTGAATTTTTTCCGGGTCAATCATATCGAGCAGCATGGCCGGATGTATCGCCGAAATGTAATAATCGCCTGTAAAGCTCCGGTTGTCGGCTGAAAGTATTTTCTCAATGCGTTTGTTCTCTACCTCGATTCGGGCAGCCTTGGTATTGGTAATAACACGACCACCCCTGTCTTCGATGTAGGAAGTCATGGCATTGGCCAGTTGTTGTGTCCCTCCGACAAAACGCGAGGCACCTTCGATGCAGAATTTGGTTACGAGTGTATGAATGTATGCAGGGGTAGTATTTTCTTCTCCGGCATACAGCGTATTACTCCAGGCCAGTACCTGTTGTAATTTGTAGTCGGTAATATAGGATTTTATAAATTCGCCAACCGAAACCAGAAATCTTTCGTCGAAATACCAGACATTATCATTGACAATCCTAAGGTTAAACAGGGGAATATCATCGGCAATGGAGTACATAGCAGCCACATAATTTCTGATGTTTTCGGCCTGTTCAGGGAATTCTTCTATCAAAATTTGGGTGTAATTTTCGCGGCCGACACCCATTCGATATTTTCTGCCATCGCTACCTACGTGCATTACGTCAAAGCCATTCGTGTCGAGGGGTTGAATTGCAAGATTACGGGCAATCCCCAGGTAATTGAAAATTTTGAACAACACATCGTGTTCACGGAATCCCCCGATGTAGTGAATACCGGTTTCGAAGTTTACCCCTTTGTGTGTAAAGCAATGTAAACCACCGCCAATGATACTGTGTTTTTCAAGAATTTCGACCTCATACCCTTCGTTTGCCAGAAGACATCCGCACACGAGGCCTCCCAGGCCACCACCGATAAATACCACTTTTTCTGCCATTCAGTTATTTGTTTTTAATGTCTTTAATAATTTGATTTATTCCCAGATACTCCGAACAGGTGATAATTGCTCCAATGGTTACCCCCAGTATTCCATGCGAATTGATGTTCTGTCCGGTTAAAAAAAGGTTGGGCACCCGGGTTCGTTGCGAAACAATGGTTTGCGAAGGCAGGTTTTTGTCGCGGACTATTCCGTACATTGAGCCTTCTTTGGTGGCAGTATAATCGCGGTATGTTAATGGAGTGGAACATGTATAGCTTTCGATGCGTTGGCCAATGCCCGGAAAACTTTTTTCAAGCGAATCCAGCATGTTGCGGGCTTTCATCTCTTTAAATTCGTTGTAGTCAGCGCCCCTTCGTCCCACGGTAGTATCAGCCCATTTTGCCACATCACGGTAGTGCATATACCCTATCAATACGGCACTTCCGGCAAATTCCTGATTATTGTTTTCGGGAGGACATTGGTGCATATACAGGTAATTTCGTGGCCAGTCGCTGTCAGTGTAGTTTTCGCATGACCAGACATCGTTGCTTTCGTAATTGAAATAATTGTAGTTCAGGTATTTTTCAGTATTGGGTTTAAATTTAATATACACAGTGAAATTCGAAATGGTATTCTTCAACTCCGAAATTCTTTGTCGTGTAGCGCGCCTGATAAGGTGGGTATCGAGCTTGTCGATGGTGGCCTGAGGATGAATATTCGAAATGAAACTTTCGCCTTCTAGAATTTCACCGTTATCCAGTTCAACCGACACGGCCTTATCATAATCGCAGTGTATTTTTACAACCTCAGCTCCCACCATAAGCTTACCCCCGAAATTTTCGATTGAGTTAACGAGCGAACGGGCGATGCTGTCGCTTCCACCTTGTATTCTATAAGCACTCTGTATGTAAAAGTTATTAATCAGGGCATGGATATAGAGTGGAGTAATATTGGATAATCCCGCGTAGAGCGGCAGATTTCCGGCAAGGACGTTTCGAAGGGTAATATTACTGGTAATGGAATCAATAAATTCGTTTATACCTGACTTCACCGATTCGATGTTCAGGAAAACGTTTTGTTCAACCTCACGAAGGTTGTACAACGGCGATTCACTGGCAATATTTCTGATCTTGCCGATATATTTTTTAATGTTTTCGTGTTCTTCGGGAAACGACGACGACAACGCATCAATGAAATTCTCGAATCCCATGGCAAAACGGTGTTTTTTCCCTTGCAGCGAAATCACATCGTAACCATCGGGATCGAGTTTGCGCAGTTTTACATTATCTAGCAAATCGAAATAATTGAAAAAGCGATGCATTATCTGTCCGGGGTCCATGCTGCCTATGTAGTGCATTCCTGTGTCGAACTTCACCCCACTCCGGTTGAAAGTTTGTAAACACCCACCGGGTTGCTTGTGCTTTTCGACTACAAGTACTTTCTTTCCGTTCTTTGCCAGAATAAAAGCGCATAGCAAGCCACCCAGACCACTTCCAATAATTATTACATCATATTTTGTCATGCTATACCCTTGTCAAAATTACAAATTTTTTATTCCTGCTTTCGGTTTTTGCGAAACCGGCTGAGCTTAATTCCGGTAAAAATACGTTATTGGGCTGAGCCACGACCATACACGCTTTTTTGTACTTCAACAGCAGTTCTGTGCTGTGCCTGTCGGGGTCGGCACATATCAGCATGTCGCTGTTTTCGTAAAAACTACCGAAAGATTCTTCGTCAAAGTATTGCAGATTGGATGGATTCAACATACAGTTGCGGGCTATGTCGAGGGCGTCGGTATTGGAGTCGCTGGCCATTACAGTTATATTTTTTCTTACCATGGAAATCATCAGGGGCAATACTCCATAGCGACAGGCAATAACGGCCACCCGCGTGTTGTTTGGGATGAGGGTAATCAACTCTTCGAAATTCTGAAAGTTTTTCAGCAGTTTTCGTGCGTAACGTTCAACATTGGCACCTTTGTAAATATAATTGTGTATTACCTGGTAGCTGAAGAATGCCGGGGTTTCGATTTCGGCAACTATTGCATTATATTCATCAATGTACATTTTGCGGATATTCTTTGCCCTTTCCGAATAATTTTCACCGAATTGTGTGTTCCCGGGTTTAATACGCGATAAAATTTTAACGGTGATTATACTTTTTCGCAGCAGCATTTCTTTTTTCGGTAAGGCCTGACCCAAACCGTGCATTACGACCGGCACAATATCGAGTCCCAGTTTTTCGGCAAGAAAGAAAGCGCCACGGTGAAACCGCAGAATTGAACAGTCTTCGGAACGGGTTCCTTCAGGAAAAACCATTATCGAATAGCCTTCGTTTACCAGGGTTTCAAGTTTACTGATGCTGTTTTCGATTCCGTTGGCAACCGGATAGAACCGGGCATACTTTACCATTTTTCCATAAAACGGAGAGTTCCACACCCAGTCGTTGGTGAGAACCACAATTTTTGGGGAAAGCATCAGAATGTACATCAAATCGATATGCGATTGATGGTTACTGATGATAATACCAGGTTTTGAAAAGTCTTCCCCGAAATTGTTGATTACCCTGCGCTGCACACCCGGAATTCGCTTTGAAACGTAATCGGTTATCAGACGCATGGCTTTGTGATAGCGTAATTGGTTTTTTGGCGTTGGTTTTCGGATGCCCAGCAACAGAAATCCGTAAACCGAAAGGATAAGGCATCCCACCAAAAATGCAAGAAAACTGTACAACGTCGCAAAGAAAGCGCGAAAAGTTACAGGAACCATTCTCCGCTCCCCTTTTTTGTTGACGAGTGCCCCAAAGAATAATGGCGGAATAATAAAGGAAATGAGCACTACGGCCAGCATTCCGATTATTGTTACGTCAGCGAGTGAACGCATCGCCGGATGTTTTGCAAAGACCAGCGTTCCGATTCCGACAAACATAGTTATCGACGAAAGGACTACGGCTGTTTTGTAGGAAGCCAACAACCGCCGTCGGGTTGCATATTCGTTCATAAGTCCTTCCATCATAAAAATCGTATAATCGTCGCCCAGACCAAAAATGAAAGTGGCTAAAATGATATTCACAATGTTAAACCCGATTCCGAATATCGACATGATACCCAGAATCCATATCCAGCTGATCATCATCGGGAAAAATGCAATGAGCGACAATTCGAGCCGGCCAAACGATATGGTAAGAAATAAAATTACCAGCAAGCCGCATATATATAATACTTTGTTGAAATCGGACGAAAGCGTATCGACCAGCGATTGGGCAATACTTGACGAATCAAAAATAAAACTGTCTTGGCCGTTGAGTAACCGGGTTATTTTTTCCAGTTTATTTTTTTCGGTATATACCACAGTTACCACCATGGCCCTGTCGGGTTTAACAATCAGATAATCTTTAACGAAATTATCGGTTATCACCGAAAAATACTGAGGGGCTTGCACTTGGTAGCTGCTGTCGATTTGACCGAAAAAATTATTGAAAGATGATTCTTTAAAGCCCAGCTTTTTGCCTTCGGACAACAGAAGGATTTTTACCGTATCGGCATGTTCAGCCCAGAAATTATTCCAACGCGACAATTGCTGATGTTGCATTTGCTCCGACGGAAGAAAACTGCCTATTCCCGAAACACTGATTATATCTCCGGTCGCAATAAGCGAATCGATAACCGGCCGTTTCGTTTCATAATCAGTCAGAGCCTTATCAAGGTTTGAAGCATCCGTGACAAAATAAACCGATTTTTTACCAAGCGTTGTGTAACCGCTCAATTCGGTAAATGCCTCTTTTTGCTGAGGCGTCATATAGTTTATTTTATTCATTTCGGTATCGAACTTAACCCCGAACGAAAAATAAAACAGCAGTAAGCTTAGAAAGAAAACACCGATTCTGATCCATTTTTTCTTCTCGAACCGATACTCCGACAGTTTGTCAAGAAATCCATGCACCCTGGTTTCGGAAGTCTGTTTCGAAGCTTTTATAAAATGGGGTAGGAATATTAAAACAAAAATTAAGGTACCAATAAGCGATAATGCAGCAAATAGACCAAAATCACGCATCGAGTCGGCACTGATAAACAGAAGGCTCAGGAATGCACCAACCGTGGTAATGCTTCCGGTAATTAGCGGCGATGCGAGATCTTTGAGCATTTCGCGCTGGTCCTTACTATGTCGTGAATGTATCAGATAATGCAAGGAATAGTTGATGGCAATGCCAAAGATTATTGAGCCTGCTCCAATAGCAATTGCCGATATTGTTCCCTTAATTAAAAACAGCGCTGCCAGAGCCATGAGTGCTCCGAAAACAACCGGTACCGCAATCAGCAAAAGCGAACGGAAATTCCGGAAGAAGACTATTAAAATAATCAAAATCAAAAATACCGAAATGGTAATCGAAATATAACTGTCTTTTTTAATTTGCCTGGCATTGGTTACGGCTACTGCTGCTGCTCCAAAATATTGAACATCGGTACCCGTGTTTTTTTTGACAACCGCAACACATGAGTCAATTTGAGTGACAAGCTCCTGATTACGGGCTGTTTCGCTGACGGGAGATGCCGATGTGATAAACATCATCAGATACTTTCCGTCCTTCGAAAATATATAGCCGTTATATAAGGTATAATCGTTACTCACCCGGAATTCACTCAGGCGACCCAACAAAGGAGCCGAGATATGTAACGGATCCGAAATGATGTTTTGTTTTAAAACCATTCCGGCCGGTGATATCAGTGTTTTTTTGTTGTTCTCGAGAATCTGCCTGATGCTGTCGGGCGAAATCATTTTTTCGATCCGCCGGTAATCAGCGTCAGTCATATAGTACGGTGCGTTAGCTGTAATAAACGACGAAACTTCAAACATGAGTTCATCGTCGATTTTGTAAAAAATATCTTTTATATAGTTTTTCCCTGATGTTGAGGAGTCGAGTTGTGCCGCAAACAGCTCGGCGGAATGTATCAGTTGGTCACGATCGGTACTGTCGGTTCCAACCGAAAACTTCAGTATGAAACGTTCTGAAACACCTATGTTTTTGTACAGAAAATTGATTTTCTCGTTATCATTTCCCGAGGGCATAAATCCCGAAATATCTTCTTCGAGCTTCAGCCGTGAGGCAAGTATGGCAAATGTGGTAATCAGCAATACTAATATAATGCCCAGTAACCACTTTTTTGGTTTAAGAAAATTATATATTGCGATTAAGGTAGATATCATTCAATAAGCAAAATTCTTAGCCTGCAAAAATAAGAAAGTTATCGGGTTAAGGAAATAGTATGAGTCAATTGTCTAGAATCTGATTCCAACCCGGAATGTAAAAACCAAAATGTTTTTTCGGATTATCTCATCACTGAATTTATGGTTGTAAATACCGAGACTGGCCCCTACGCCCGTATAAAAGTTTTTAAAGTTGACACTCAGCGAACTGCGTGCATTCATGTCAAACGGAATCCTGAACCGCAATCCATGACCACTCGAAACCTGAAAACACGGCCCGGCCGAAATGGCATTTGCAAAATTCACGGGTCCGACCACGATTGAGTATCCGTATCCTAAACCAAGTCCCATCGATAGGGTCGAAACTTTTTCGAAGTCGGATAATTCGGGAAAATAGTTTTCGTATGACAATGGTATTAACGGGGTTTCACCGGTGCTTATTCTGCGGTATCCGGGATTCAGCGAAAGAAAAAATGCTCCTGCGCTTTGGTTCTGTATTTCGGAATACTCGAATGCCGCTTCCATCGAATAGCGTGGATTGAAAATTATGTTTGCCCTAAAACCCAGCTCGAATGTCAGTAAATCGGGGTTTTGTCCATACACCGAATCGGTCGAGAAATCGGGATACCACCTCGACTCGTCACTATAATAAAAACCTTTGCATCGTGAAAAATAGGCAGTCAGCCAAAAAATCCGGGTTTTTATTCCGAATTCAATATCGTTGAACTCTGTGGTGCCGAAACATTCGTTGTAGTTTTGATTGGCCATCACATCGACGGTGTAGAATAACCTGAAAATCTTATACCGGGCACCGAAAGTAACAGCTCCGCGTAAATTTGGGTAGTAAGAGAATTGCCGTATCGCTGAAGCGTTGATTAAGGAAAAATTGTGCATGTTGATTTTGTAATCCGCCGAAAAACTATAATCCGAACCTACTCCGGTGATGTTTCCGGCGACAACCGAAGGTTTCGGACAACTGTCGGGAGTGACAGTGCAATTTGCTTTGGATACAGTGATAAATAATAAAACAACGACTAAAGCAAATCGCTGGTAATATTGATGTATGGTAATATGTGCTTCGTTTTTCAAAACTTAGCCGCTATTTTACGGATGAGCATGGATGGGTAACCATATATAAAAGCCAGAAAAACCAGCACTGTGTTGAGAACACTAATTCTGAAAAAATCGTGAAAGGGTCTGAAATGTGATACCTTTTCCGAAGGAGGGTCGTAATGTACGCTTATGGGAATTGGAATAATCCTTATGTTGCGCCATGCCGAAAAAACCAGATATTCCAGTTCCGTTTCGTAACGGGTGGTGAACATTTTCATTTTGCCCATGCGATAGAGGGGATACAGGCGAAATCCCGACTGTGTATCAGGCAGTTTACGAAAAGTTTGAAGCGTAAACCAGAAATTCGAGAAACGATTGGCAAATGTACTGGTAGAAGCCATGTTATCGTGTACCAGTCCACGACTTCCGACCAATAATGCCCCGGGATTTGTCCGGATTGATTCAATAAACTTTGGTATATCGGCAGCACTGTGCTGCCCGTCGGAATCAATAGTAACCGCATGGTCAAAACCCAATTTCAGGGCTTCACGAAAAGCGCATCTTAGGGCATATCCCTTGCCTTTATTTGGGTGGTAGGATAATATCCTGATTCGGTCAGCGAAAGTTTTTAAAATTTCGGAAGTGCTGTCGGTAGCTCCATCGTTCACCACCAGCACATCGGTTGTATGGCTAAGCACCGATTCAATCACCGCTGCAAGCGTACGCTCGTTGTTGTAGGTGGGTATTATCACCATGGTTTTGCTTTCGTCTGGCAGCTTGTTTTTCATTTCGGATGTTTCGGTTATTGTGCTAAACCAAGTATCAGGCTGATTTTTGCAAAACATTGCGCTTGCCTGTCAATACTCACTGTCGCCGGTATGGCTGATGTGTCGCTTGTATCGAAGCGAATATCGAATAGCACATCACCGGAGTTGTCGTTGCCTAATACATTTAAAAATTTAATATTCTTAATTGAATGAATCATTGCGGGTTTATCCAGATGATCCGACACCAGTTCCCTGACAATCTGTACGAGGCAGGCTCCGGGGGTGATGGGCATATTCCTGAAATGGCAGTTATAAATCCAGTGATTGCTCTTGAAGGCAATGGCTGCAGTGAAACCTGATTCGGTTTCTTTTTTATTGACAACGCTGTAAAAATCGTTTATCAGATAGTTTTCAGTGGGCTGATTCATTTTCGTTTATTAAAGTAAAACGGTATGTAATATGTTGCGTCACCGACACCATGGTAAAGAGCGAATCGTTCTCGCTTGTAAGGGTTGCAGTTTCTTTACCCTTGCGCATGAGAGATGCTTTTATTGGTTTATTATCAGTACACGTGTATATGTAGGATGAGCGGGAATTAAGCTCGAAATTTGTTTTGTTGCTTTTGCACTCCACGTTCGCTGGTATTGTAAAAATAAAGCTGAGATCTTTTTTAAACTGTTTTCTGATGAGCCATTTGTCGAAATAGGGCAGTATGTGTTCCAGCGAGCAATTGCCGTTGCAAACAGTAAATTCAAAACCTTTTACTCCAAACTCGTTAACAAAGACGCCTTTCACGGTATCGTTGGAGTATTTCGCCACAATAATTCCCGATATCCTGTATTCGTTCCATTCGATGTTTGTTTTGAGACGCACAACCCCAGACGGGGCAAAAGGCAGTACCGAAAAAATGGAGGGATTGTCAGTAGCCGTAACAGAGTAATGCCAGTTTCCGGCAGCCTTCGATACCCCTACAAAACTAATTAAGGCGGAACATAGTATCAGGAATACCCTTGTTGACATTTTTTTCGGTGAAAGTTATTATTGTGTTATCTCCACCCGATTCAATCAGTTCAATCGATTGAACGAGCCAGTCAGAAGTGCTGAAGGTGAGCTTCACAAGCGACATCAGCTTTTTTAATTCTCCCGACTTGGGTGTCAGGCTAACCATAACAGTTTTTGAACTCCAGTAATACTGAATTGTAAAGTCGTTGTTTTGCGAAAGCAGATTTCCCCGTACACTCCCAATCATTATACGGCTGATTTCTTTAAACAATTTATTTGATTCGGTATCGAAGGAGTTTACTTTATTATCGTTTTTAATATACACCTTTCCGGAGCTTAAAATGAAAATATAGCTATAGGGTTTATTGTATTGCCAACGCAGGTTATCTTCTTTTTTATAGTACATAATTCCATCGGAAGTAACTGTTTCCGAAAGCACCGAAAGGGTTTTCTTCTGTACGAAACGGCTCTCGATGGTGGATGTATTCGAGGCAGTTTTCTGGATATTTGCCGAAATTTCCTGAATCTGAGATTTTGTTGCCGGGGTGTAGGTTTGAGAATTAACGGATACAACAATGCTTAGCAGGCAAATAAGCAATGAAAGATGTTTTAGCAATTGGATCTTAGTCATAAACATTCATTATATGCGTCACCGGGCGACAAAAATCACACCAATAATAATGAGTACAACCCCAATCCAACGCAATACGGGGATGGTTTCATGAAATATCAGTATTGCGGCAAAAATTCCGAGCACACTGGTCAGACTGACCAATGGGTAGGCTTTACTGAATTCATAGTTTTTGAGCATATACATCCAAAGCAACATGGCTGCAAGTATCGACAAACCCGAACAAATCATTTGCCAGCTGGTTACCAGATGTTTCACCAGCGAAAAAGAGAAGCGTTCCTGTCCGACCTTAGCCATTGCCAGTTTAAGCAACACTTGTGATGCAACCAGCAACACCGATTGGGTGACCGATAAAAGAATCAGTTTTAACATGCCGACAGCAGAATTAATGAATGATCGTTGTTGAGAAAGTGATTGTACAACAAAATGTATTTTACCTTATTACAGCTATTGCCTGATAACATTAAGGGAGCAGGAACCATTTTGTGTTTGATGCATGTTGCAGCTATGAGCAGACCAAAAGCCGAAGAGGTATGATAGGTGCCTGTCAGATGTCGGTAACAGGCCATTTTGTTTTCACCAAAAACTGTTTCAAAAGCTTTGTAAACTTCATCGTTGGGAGCGTCACCATTCATACCTGTTAAAAAGACATCAATGTCGTCAGTCGTCAGGTTATTGCCACGCAGGAATTCCCGGATATATTCAACCGATAGTCCTCCGGGTTTGTAGCTCAGGTCAATGGCCTGTAGTTTGGTATAGGAGTTTTGATTTCTGACTGAACCAAGAACGATGCTCACACTTCCTTCTCCTGCAAATGAACCCGGTCCGTTTGGACTTTTTATAATACCTAAAGAGTCCTCAATTTCAGTCTTCCAGTAGCCCAGACGGCCCAGCAATATATGATAGTTTGGCGTCATTTCGTCGTTACCGGTAACCAATGCCGTCTGAATATCTTTTTTATTCATTTGAAGCAGGGCATCGATAAGACCGTTTTCGAAAGAAACGCCCCTGTGTATGTATGTATTGTTGTAACCCCTGCAACCCAGTTTAATGGCGATTTGCGAACTAATGGTGTTGTGCGTCGATTGAATGAAATAGGTGGGTTGTAAAAACTTTTCCTCATTCTGTATCATTGCATCGAGAAACTTTTCGGTTTCTTCCACACAGCCCAGTCCGGTACCGCTGATAACAGCATCGGGGAGCTCAACTTGGGCATCTTTCAATGCTATGTCAGCGGTAATAATGGCTCTTTTGATGATTTTGCTCATCCTGCGGGCAGCCATTGGGTCGAAGTAATCTCTGAAATTCGGATCGGCACAGCGAACATAATTTTGCCGGAAGCTCAATGGATTTGCAAGACCATTGATGCTTAAATCGGGTTGTACCGAAATAGCTCCTATGCCATTTATATAAACCTGGTTCAGTTTCATGATTTAGTTGTCGGTTTTTGAAAATATCAGACTTGAGTTGTTTCCACCGAAACCAAACGAATTCGACAGTACATGGTTAATTTCAGCAGGCTCAATTTTGGCCTTCACCGGTTCAAAGGGCAGGCTTTTCATGGGTTCGCCGAAATTATAATTGGCGGGAATAAAACCATGTTTCATGGCCAGTATCGAAATTACGGCTTCAACTCCACCGGCAGCACTGGTAGTATGTCCTGTCAGCGATTTTGTAGAGCTGACAAAAGGTGGTTTTTCCCCAAAAACATGCACAATGGCATTGCCTTCCGACTCGTCGTTGTTGGGTGTACCGGTTCCATGTGCGTTGATATATCCGATTTCAGCGGGCTGCAGGTGAGCCGAAGCGAGGGCTTTTTTCATGGCCAGGCTGGCGCCTATACCTTCGGGTGATGAGGCCGTTTGATGATAAGCGTCGCATGCATTGCCATAACCCGACAATTCGCAAATGGCCGATATGCCGCGTAATCGGGCTGTTTCTTCCGATTCCAGTACCAGATAGGCTGCTCCTTCGCCGAGGTTCAGGCCGGCACGGGTTTCATCGAAAGGCCGGCACACCTGCTTGTCAAGTATCATAAGCGAATTGAACCCATTCAGGTGAAAGCGTGTGATGCACTCGGTGCCACCCGCTACAGCAATATCAACAATGCCTGCCCTGATGAGGTCAGCACCCAGCATTATGGCGTTGGCTGCCGATGAACAAGCTGTTGATGGCGTTGAAACATAACTGAAGCATTCAAAATAATCGGCAATTATTTCGGTGCAGGCCCCACAGTCGTGTGCAGCAATATATTCGTTGAAATTGTCGTTTGTCAGAAAATCGGTATAATACAGCTCGCTTTTTTCCATACCTCCAACGGTAGTCCCGTTAATAAAAGCAATTCGTTTTGGAATGCCCTTTTCGATGCATGACATTTTCAGTGCCTCGCGCGTGGCCACTATGGCCAGTAATGCGGTTCTCGTATAAACAGCATTTTCGGGAATGCCCAGCATAGCCTTCATTTCGCTGTCGCTGAGCCTTACTTCGGCACAGGGTAAGCGGTGTATGGTGTTTAAATGGCGGAGTTCACCTATGGCCGTGCGCGTTTCTAGCAACGAAGCCAGGGTTTCGTCTGTATTGTTACCTATGCCGGAAACAATACCCATACCGCTAACCAAAATACGGCAATTCATCTCAGAATTTTCTGTTTTTGCTGATATATTCAGCCATACAGCTTACCGACCTGAAAATTTCGCGGCCCTGATTGGCATCCTGTAGTTTGATCCCGTAGTTTTTCTCCATCAACACAATCAGTTCCAATGCATCAATCGAGTCAAGACCAAGACCTTCGCCAAACAAGGGTGCATTTTCGTCAATATCTTCGGGAGTCATTCCTTCGAGATTCAACACTTCGATAATTTGCTCTTTCAGTTTTAAAATTAATTCTTCCATATTCAGTGTTTATTTAATAATTCGTTGATATGTTCAATTGTAAACCCGGTTATACCATCATTTTCGTTTCTCTGTTCCGAAATCAAAACAGCCAACACCTCACCCACGCCATGGTACTGATCGATAAACAGTACCAACGCTTCGTTCGGGCAGGCAGATCTGACTCCCTGACAAATATAATCGAAAACAATTTCATTGGCAAAGTCTTCGCATACGAAGCAGGTATTTTCGCCGTATAACTTATTTTTTATTGCGATTTCACCCAGCACAATGTTAGGTAGCGTGTAAACAAATACCGAAGGGCTTGGGAAATATTCAGCTCCGGTAGTAAGTTCAAAGTTTTCGTCGGTTTCGAGCGACGACGACCTGCATATCATATAAACCGGCATATTTTCGTTTTGCAGGTTTCGATTGTCGGTACGGCCAGACAATAATACTTCGGCAGCAAGAAAACCGGTTTTCGACAATTCGTCCATCTTAAAGAACTTGGGGTATTGGAGTTGCAGATTGCGATATACTGCCGAAAGAAATTCGCTGTATTTAAGATCGGGGTTGCTTTCGAAAATGAGTTTTCCATCTTCGATTAATGTATGCCTTCGCATCACGCAATATTTCGAAACCAGAATCATCAGTTCACCTCCTTCTTTTTCACCAGCATGGCAGCATTACAGCCCCCGAAGCCCGATACGGTTTTCAGGAACGAACTGCAGGCATAGGCTTTTGTTTCAGTGTTAACTGCAACAGGTTGAGTTACACCACATTCGTTGTAGCCGGCATTGGCGGGTATTACCGATTGTCGTAATGCCTGCGAAGCTATGATGGTTTCTATTAAGCCGGCAGCGCCCAGTGTGTGACCAAAATAGGCTTTCAGACTAAACACCGGAATATGCTGCATGTGAACCCGGTTCAGGGCAATGGCTTCCATTTCGTCGTTATAGGGTGTTGCCGTGCCATGTGCACAAATAAACCCGGGCTCTTCGTGATTATTTGTTTTAACAGCCGATGCAATGGCCCGGTATAGACCTTCGGCTGTACGCGACGGCCCCGAAATATGATTGGCATCGTTGGTGATGGATCCACCGGCAATATACAGATTGTTTGCAGGTAATTCGTCGACACCTGAAGCACGTCCCAGGACAATAGTTCCGGCTGCCTCGCCGATATTCAGTCCTTCTCTTGCTGCATCAAAAGGACGGCAAACCTGTTGTGACAAGGACTTAAAAGACTGAAAACCTGAAACTACAAACTTCGAGACCAAATCGGCTCCAACAACCACAGCATAATCGAACCGGCCCGAAAGTAAAAGTTGTCGGGCAACAAGCTGTGCCGAAACACCCGAAATACAGGCATTCGAAACAACCATGGGCTTGTTCGGATTGTTAAAAAAGTCTGAAAGCAAACCGGCACTGTGCCATAAAAACAATCTTTTATCGGGGGAACCTTTGGTAAATCCTTCCGCTAGAAGTGAAATATTACCTTTGGTTGTCGATAGAATGAAAACTGTCCGATCCGAGGATGAATCAATTCCGGTATTGCGAAGTGCCAGCGTTGCCGATAAAATTATCAGTTTGTCGAAATCGGTATAATCCTGGGGTATGCCTGCCGCGTGGCATTGTTCATGCAACAAGAGCCTCTCGATGAGGGCTGCACAAAAGGCTTCGGGAACACCCAGACTGCCCTCGGCATAATATTTTAGTCCGGTGCTACCCGAAACAACGGCATCGAAATTCGATAGGGTCGTGAACCCTAAGGGAGATATCAGATTGTCGGATATTTGATACACCAACGACATGCTACAGTAATCCGTTTTTAATTTTCCAGTCTTCGTAAAAAGCCGGGTTGTTCCACAGTAATTTGTATTCGCGGTCGAGAAAAACCTGAACGCTGCTGCCGGTGGCAATCAAGGAACCGTCTTTGCAGGAAACAATGCGATAGCTGAAACATATTTTAGCAGCAGCCACCGGCTTATAAACTATTTCGACCCGAGCCTTATCGCCATATACCAGCGGATGTTTGTAGCTGAAATCGAGATTTACCAGAGGAGAATAGAACCCTTCTCCAAAAATCCGCAAATAGCCTAAATTGTATTTTTTTCCGAATTCTTCGCGTGCATCTTCAAAATACTTGGCATACGATCCATGCCACACGATACCCATGGAGTCGACTTCGCTGAAACGTACTTCAATTTCTTTTTCGGCAAACAGTTTTTTCATTGTTCCGATATTTTCATTTCACATTCTGCAATACACTCGTCGCCGGCAAATACCTTAGCTTGCACGAGCAACATATTAAATACTTCGTTTTGTACTTCGATGCTTGTTTCGATGCTACTACCTACGGGAGGTAATTTGTAGAACTTCATGTTTTTAACTGCACCAATAAAACCGAGTTTAACGTCGCCGCCTTTCATGATGCTGTTGATATAGCCCATTCGGGCAGCGCAGGTCTGAGCAATATTTTCGAGTATACCGGGCTCGGTAAGCACACCGTTTGATGTAAAAACATGTCCTTCGTTAATGTAAAACCGGGTTTGGGTAACAATATTGTCGCAGCGTAGCAAGGTATCAACCATTACAAACGGAACTTGCTGGGGAAGCAGGGTTTTTATATCGAGGTTTTCAAGCTGCATCGATTAAGGCATTATGATTTTATGCATCGGAGAACTGTATGACTCACACCAATACCTTCGAAAGTTTTATCGACTTTCATCCCTGCCTTTTCAATCAGTTTTAGCATATCTTCGGTGTGATACATCTGGCTACAGCCATTGGCAATACAGGTAAAATACAAGCTGGTAGCCACGAGGCAATACCTTCCGGCATCGGTTTTCTGATTATCCCAAAAGGTTTCCATAATGTAAACCGCTCCATGATCAGACAGCGCATCAGCAGCTTTTCGCAGCAATTCAACGATATCGGCCTGTGAGAAGCAATCGAGGAACTGACTCATCCACACAATATCATAATTCTTCGGATAGGCTTTGCTGTGATCGAGTAAATTTATCGGATATCCGTCGATACGGTCGCTTAAACCATTTGCTTCGATGTTTTTGTAAGCGTCGGCCAACTGACCTGGTAAATCGAGAATTGTGATTTTTACATCGGGATTGAATTTTGCACATTGAATGGCAAATTTGCCGGTATTTCCACCCACGTCCAGGATTTTGCCGGGTTTTTCGGCAAACAGCAATGGTAAAACGTATGGAAATGATGCATCGGAATAATAATGGTCGAATCCAAACCAGCTTTTACGTACCTGTTCGGGCAATTGAGAAAGGGCTTCGTATACCGTGCTCCATTCGCCAAATACTTTGAGGCCTTCGGGTTTTTCGTTTTTGAGCGATTCGTCCAGGTGGAAAAAACCCTGATAATTCACGTCGTGGGTAAAGTCCATGTTGACCCGGGTAAGGTCGTCGTTCATAATAAACCATCCGGTTTTAGTAATGAAGAACTTGTAGTCGACGGCATAAACAAGCTCGATACTTAAGCCGGCTTCCAGTAATACTTTAACACTGTAAATCGGAAGTTTTAACTCCGATGCCAGGTCTTCCATACTGATCCCATCTTTATGCTCATACACCGACTTAAGTATCCCAAAATCCCTGAGAGCACGGGCTGCCTGAAACATGATGGGCGCAAACGCAATTTTTTGTGCATCGAATTGTGCCTGAAAAGCCGATTTTTTGTCGTTACCGAAATTGTATGCCATGTGATTTAGTTTATTTGTACCGGGTTATCCAACCAAAAATTATAATAATTGAACCATTGTAGTGGGTATTTCCGCATAGTTTCCTCAAGTGATGCGATATATTTCTTTTGCAAATACTCCGTTGTATTGGTGTTGTTGAGTTCTGAATCATGGTCCAGCCGAACTACATGAATTTTATATTTTTTATATCCGCTTCGCATCACATAAAATGCCAGAGCGGGCAATTTGAGCTTAGATGCAATCTGAAACGGATTGAGAGGAAAAAATGCATCGGCTCCCAAAAATTTTGCTGCGGTGTTTTTTGAACCCGGGTAAGTGCGATCGCCAATAACACTAATCAGGTCATGTTCACTGGCAGCCTGATATAAACCAATGAAATGCGAAAAAGCATCAACAACGGGAATGAGCCGGATATTATTCTTCTGCATTACCTGATTTCGATACGATTGCATGTCGGCTGCTTCTCCGCCAAATATCAAAGCTGTCATACGCTTTTTATCCTGACCGAGTAAATAGCCGGCGATTTCGGCATTGCCAACATGCGAATTCACAATTATTGCCCCTTTGTTACTATTGTTAATAATTTCATCAAAAATCTCCTTTCCCTCTATTTCAATTTTATACTGGGTGCCACGCCCTGCAAATACAGCAAATTTATCAATCAGGGTTTTCCCGAAAATGTAATGGTTCCGGTAGGTACAAAACATAGCCTTACCCATGGGGTAAGTGTGTCTTTTCCTGAAGTACAGATAAATGCTGCGTGTTGCCTTTGCATGAAAAACGATGTAAAATACAACCACTACTGCAGTGATGGCATAAGCCAGCGGAATACTACCATACTTAAAATACAGAAATAATGATTTCTGCCCGAAACTACCACCGCCGGTACGACCTTTCCATGCTTTATTTTGGCTCACCTTCGGTGCTGTTTACCTTGCTCTCGATATAGTCGTAGAATGCACCCAGGGTAGTTACTCCGGCCATTTCTTCAGCTTTAATTTTAAAACCGAATTTGCGTTCAACAATTACAACTATATCCACAAAATCAAGGCTGTCGATGCCCAGATCGTTTTTTAGATGTGCATCGTTGTTCAACAAAGCAGCATCAATTTCAATTTCTTCAATCAAAAACTCATTGGTAATTTTTACTATTTCTTCTCTCGACATTTTATGTTGTTTTAATTAATATTAGCCGACAAAAATAACTATTTACAATTTCTTTACAATAAGGGCACTGTTAGTTCCTCCAAAACCGAAAGAATTCGAAAGAAAACAATCAATTTTCTGCTCCTTTGTTTTTGTGATGATGTTGATTTTTGCTGAGTGTTCATCCGGTGTTTCGAAATTGATATTGGGTGCGATAAACGAATGTTGCATCATCAGCACCGAATAGATAATTTCGCTGGCGCCTGCCATCCAGCATTCGTGACCTGTCATCGATTTGGTAGAACTTACCGGTGTATTGCAAGCTCCAAAAAGTTCAAAAATGGCCTGTGCTTCGTAAGAGTCGCCCAATGGAGTGGAAGTGGCATGTGCATTGATGTAATCCACATCAGCGGGTTTTAAACCGGCATCATCCAGTGCGCGTTGCATGGCAATAAAAGAACCTTGGTTATTGGGTTGCGAAATATGTCCGCCGTTTGATGAGAAACCATATCCTACTATTTCGGCAATAATAGGGGCACCTCGTTTAACAGCATGTTCATATTCTTCGATTATCAGCGTGGCGGCACCACCGCTGGGTACCAGTCCGTCGCGGTTAGCGTCGAACGGACGGGAAGCTTTGGTCGGATCTTCGATATTCACCGAAAAGGCACTCAATGCATCGAAACTTCCCATCGAATACAAATTGGTTTCTTGTGCTCCTCCGCAAATTACCATATCCTGCCAGCCGTTCTTAATAAACAGATAGCCCAGCCCGAGCGAATGCGATCCACTTGCACAGGCTGCGCTTATTGTCATGTTGATACCTTTTAGTTTGTAGATAACCGACAGGTTCATGGTTACCGTAGAGTTCATCGACTGAAAAATTGCTCCCGACCCCATCATCATAGTATCTTTTTTCTCGGCGGCAATATTGTGGGCTTCGATTACTGCTTTTGCCGATGAATCGTTGCCATAGAAAATGCCCACTTCGTTTGTGTCGAAATAATCCATAGTCAGCTTTGCATTTTCGACAGCTTCTTTGGTAGCCATAAATGCATATTCACCTTCTTCCGAAAGACCAGTGCGCATGCGCCGATCGAGCAGCGATTTTAATTCGGGTCTTTCCAATATTCCGGTTAAAGGAGAACGATATCCGTATTCATAGCGCATGGGGTCGATTCCAAGTCCGGATTTTCCCTGATATAACGAGCCCTTAACCTCTTCGAGGTTTTTTCCGATGCATGAATAAATACCCATTCCCGTTATTACTACTCTTCTCATATATTGAATTTTATGTATATAATCCTCCATTTATCGATATCACTTCGCCGGTGATGTACGAAGAATTTTCGGATGCCAGAAACGACACCAGATAAGCAACTTCTTCGGGTTTCCCGAAGCGGTTTAATGGTATCATCTGTTTGAGTGATGCTTCATCGAGGTCACCGGTCATGTCGGTAGTTATAAAACCCGGGGCCACGGCATTTGCTGTAACGCCTTTGCGTCCTACTTCCTGTGCCAGTGCTTTGGTTGCACCAATAATTCCTGCTTTGGCAGCCGAATAATTGGTCTGCCCCGGAAGGCCTTTTAAGCCCGATAGAGAAACTACGTTAATTATTCTGCCAAACCGGTTTACCAGCATATCCTTCAACAAACGACGCGTAACGTAAAAGAATCCGTTCAGGTGTATACCTATTATTCGATCCCATTGCGAGTTTTGCATCCACATCATTAATGCATCGTCGCGAATTCCTGCGTTGTTCACGAGTACAGCAATATAATCGTTCGGGTTCGACTCCTGCCATTGCAATAAGGCTGTGTCGACAGCTTCGGCGTCGGCTACGTCGAACCGAAGCAGGCTTGCAACACCACCTTCTGCCTCAATAGTGCTTTTTACCTCGAGGGCTGCAGTTTCGTTAGAAACGTAATTTATGATAACCGGATATCCCATCCGCGATAGTTCGAGACAGACAGACCGGCCTATTCCGCGCGATCCGCCGGTAACCAGAGCATATTTCATAGTATTTTCAGATTCTTGATTTGTGGATTATGATTCATCAGATATTGGGCTTAATAGACAAAATTAATGCTCACACCTTGTTCAAATCTAATAACTGCATAGCTTTGATGCATTTGAAAACGATGAATAAAAAATTTGCATTTATTGCGGGTCAAAAAGGACCAAGAAAAATGGGACAAATAACGGAGTTCAGAACTATCGATGTTTCGATTGCAAACGGCAGTTTTTAGC
>Ga0116149_1001486_pt1 | contig 28237 bp, 19 predicted proteins | sample AD_UKC057_MetaG_FD_89787 | JGI IMG/M metagenome (GOLD analysis project Ga0116149, IMG submission 89787) | Active sludge microbial communities of municipal wastewater-treating anaerobic digesters from USA - AD_UKC057_MetaG | ecosystem: Engineered > Bioreactor > Anaerobic > Digestate | place: USA...
GAGTAGATGACGCGCCCGTCGTTCAGCAGGGCGGGCACGAAGTCCGGCTCGCTGTTCCGGCTGATCAGATAGACGTTCCGTCGGTCGGGCGCCTGCCCGCCGGCAGGCGGGTCGCAGCGGGCGAGCACGTAGGAGTAGATGTACGGCCCGCAGCGGACATACGTGTTGCCCCGCGTGGAGGTGAAGAGGATGTGTCCGTCGGGGAGATAGATCGGGTCGACGTCGTCATAATCGCCGTCGGTGAGCTGTCGCGGGGGCGAACCGTTCAAGTCCGTCTCGTACAGGTGAAACGCCTTCCCGTCGTGAGCCTTGTAGCAGAAGACGACGCGGCGGGCGTCGAACGAGAGATCCGCCCGCCAGAAGCTGCCCGGGCGGTCCGGCGCGAGCTTGCGGACCCGCCCGCCGGGGTGCAGGCCGTCCAGCACGAGCAACCGCCCGCCAGGCACGGCCCGGTGGCCCAGGCGGTGAACCGCTTCGTGGCGGGCCTCCGGCCCGGCAGGGTACGGCTGGTCGATGAACAGCACCCGCGAGAAGTCGAGGGCGGGGTTCTTGAACGCGATGTTCCGCTTGACGCGTCGCACGGCCAGGTAGAGTTCACCAACGGCGGGGGGAGCCGGCGCTTCCCGCGAACGCAGCCGCCGCTCCAGTGCGTCCAGTTCCGCCCGCTCGTCGACCAGCGACGGCCCGCCCGGCATTCGCTCCAGCCGCCGGGCGAGTTGTCGCGCCCAGCCGATCTCCGCCAGGGCCCGCTCGGGCGACGCCGACCCGCCGGCCTGGAACAGCCAGTCCCGTTCCAGCGCCGCCTCCGCCTGAGCGGGCGTCAACATGCGGGTCTGCGGTGTGGCGGGATTGGTTACCGTGATCGGCAGATACCCGTTGTCGCTCACCACGTTGACCGGTTGGTCGTCCGACAACTCGATGGCGTACCTGCGTGCCAGATACTCGCGGACCTGCCCGCGCTGTCGCACGTCCAACGCCCGGTCGTATAGCAGGACCTCCGCGATCTCGCCTTGAAAGTACTCGCAGGGCGGGGCGGTCTGCGGCCCGGCCCCGATCAGCAGTGCGCGATCGTTTGGCCGGATTTCGCCCGCGGCGGGACGAATCGAGTCCACGCTGCCATTCTGGAACGCGATCAACTGCTGACCGTCAAAGCAAATCTCGACGATGCTGAACGCATCAGCGATGGAGTGGCGGAACCTGGGGTTGACGTTGGCCGACTGCCCGCCGCGCTCCAGGCCCAGGTGCGGCCAGGGGTGGAGCCCGGCGGCGCTGACGGCGATGCCGTAGCCGCTCCACGGCGGGCCCCAGTGGTTCCTGCCCAGCAGCCACATGTTGGCCGGCCCCGCCTCGCCGCGGGCTACCACGAAAGCCGTCAGCCGTCGCAGGTCGAGTGCGCCGCGGGCGGAGACCGATAGATGTTGCTTCTTCGACGCGTCAAACCGCACGGCTCCGAAGGCGGTTGCCTTCGTCGCGAGCCGCAGGGTCGGCTGGCACCCTGCCACCGCCTGGAGCGCGTGGTGGCCCCGCCCGCTTCGATCTCCCCAGTGCTCAATCGGCGATCCGTCGCCCAGCCGCCCTGCGCGGGCAAGTTCCTGTGCGTCCAGCCACAGGACCAATCCCGCCCCGTCCGGCGGAGGCGGCCCGGGGGCCGACGCGTCTGCACTCTCTGCCCTTGCACCCACTGGACCCGGCAGCAGGGATAGAATCGCAGCCAGGAAAGGTGCCAAGGACATCGGCCATGCACGTGGACTTCTCATTGATTGGTAGAACGGACCAATGGAGACGCCAATGCAACGAGCCTCCGCGGCGCCACCGCCGCTGCGCCGCTCCGCGACTTCGCGGCAAGGCTGGACCGTCTCGGCCGTTCTCCCATACAATGCCCGCGGAGGGCATACCTCTATCGAGAACGGCTACTCGTGACGGTGAGCAAAGCATGAATCGAACATCCAGGAGCGTCGTTGTCTCCAGGGCATCCTTGGCCGCGATCTGCGTCCTGCTGTTGCCCGCCATCCTGGCGGCCGGGCAGTGGCCCACCTTCCGCGGCGACGTGCAGCGCTCGGGCGTGAGCGATCAGGCGCTGCCGCTGCCGCTCCGCGCCGCCTGGAGCTACCGCCCCAACCAGGGGCCCACGCCCGCCTGGCCCGAGCCGGCCGAAACGAACTACGCCGTCATGCACAACCCGCTCCGCCAGACTCTCACCTTCGACCGCGCGTTTCACGTGGTGGCCGACGCGCAAAGCGTCTACTTCGGCTCGTCCGCCGACGACAGCGTCCGCTGCCTGGACCTGGCCACGGGCGAACTCCGCTGGCAGTTCATCACCGAGGGGCCCATCCGGCTCGCGCCGGCCCTGCATGGCGGGCTCGTGCTGGCCGGCAGCGACGACGGCTTCCTCTATGCCCTCGACGCCCGAACGGGCAAGCTCGCCTGGAAGTATCGCGCCGCCGCGAGCGACAAGCGCCTGCCCGGCAACGGCAGGATGATCTCGATGTGGCCCATCCGCTGCGGCATCGCGGTCGACGACAACCAGGTGTTCTTCGCGGCGGGTCTGTTCCCTAACCAGGGCGTCTTCCTCTGTTGCCTGGACGCGCGCACGGGCAAGGAGGTCTTCAAGCGCCCGCTGGACTTCGCCGCCCAGGGCACGCTGCTGGCCGACGCCGAGCGGCTGTTCGTGGCCACGGGACGCACGGCCTTTCGCAGTTGCAGCCGCGAGGACGGAGAGCCTCTGCTTCGTCACGGATCGAGCGACCCGTGGAAGAAGAACCTGGTGGGCGGCTCGACGGCGCTCGTGATCGACGGGCACCTGGCCACCGGGCCCAGCGAGGATGGGCAGATCCACTGGTTCAAGGTGGCCTCCAAGAGCCCGCTGCTGCGCGGGGCGGTCGATTGTGTGGTCGTCGGCGGCAAGCGCATCTGCCTGCTGGGCGGGGGCAAGCTGTGGGCGGTGGATCGACAGGCCTACCTCAGCGACAAGAAGGGGGCCAAGCCGCCCGCGCCGCTATGGTCCGTGCCCGCGGGCAAGGCCCGCACGATGATCCAGGCGGGCGCCCAACTCATCGTCGCCGGGCCCGGCGAGATCGCCATCCATGACGCCGCCGACGGCAAGCGGCTGTGGCGGACGGCCGTGTACGGGACGGTCGAGGGGCTCGCCGTTTCCGAGGGGCGGCTGCTGGTCAGCCTGGCCGACGGGCGGACCCTCTGTTATGCCTCCAAGACGGCCCAGACCCGCACGACGGAGGAGCCCAGGACAAACGCCCCATTCCCGCCCAGAGCGTTGCTGGAGCAGGCCGCCGAGCACGCCATCGCGGCCGCCGGAGTAAAGGCCGGCTACTGCCTGGTGCTGGACGCGAACACGGGCCAACTCGCCTGGGAGATTGCCAAGCGGTCCGACTTCCGCGTGATCTGCCGCGAGGCCGATGCCGCCAAGGCCCGCGCCATGCGGGCCGCGCTGATGCGGACAGGACTGTACGGCAATCGCATCGAGGTCCATTGCGGCACTTCCGAGAGCTTGCCGTATCCGCGGTACTTCGCCAACCTCATCGTCTGCGAGGGCTCGCTGAGCGGGCGTCTGCCTCCCACCGAGGCTGTGGAGGGCATCCTGCGCGTGATGCGTCCGTTCGGCGGGGTGGTGGACATCGCCCTGGCGGGCGGCACGGACCCACACCGCCATTTGTCTGGATGGGGCATTCGGTTGCTGCCGGGGTGGAATACGACCGGGAAGGAAGTGGCCCACGGCGTGGCGCGGCGCGGGCCGCTGGCCGGCAGCGGCGAGTGGTCGCATTTCTACGGCGACCCGGGCAACACCGCGTGCAGCAACGACCAGATGCACGCCGGGCCGATGGAGCTTCAGTGGTTCGGCCGGCCGGGCCCGCACGACATGGTCGACCGCCACAAGAAGGGCCCCGCCCCGCTGGTCGTCAACGGACGGCTGTTCGTGCCCGGCTTCAATCACCTGTCGGTTCTCGACGCCTACAACGGGTTCGTCCTGTGGGAGAAGCCGATCGCCAACTCGGTTCGCGTGGCCGCGTTCAAGGACTCCAGTTCGGTCGTCGCGACTGACCGCGAGGTGCTGGTGGCGTCAGGGGAGAGTTGCCTGGTTCTGGATGCCCAGACGGGCAAGTGCCGCCTGACGATCCCCGCGCCGGGTCCGGCGGGCGAGAAGGCCTGGGGCTACCTGGCCCGCGTGGACGGCCTGGTCGTCGGCAGCGTCGCCAAGCCGGGCGGCTCGCTGCGGGCGATGACCAAGCTCGAGGACAGCATCATCTGGCGGAACCAGCAGCCGGTGGTGTGCAGCACGTCGCTGTTCGCCGCCCGCCAGGACGACGGGCAATGCGTGTGGACCTACGCCGCCGGCGGGGCGATCGCGAACCCCACCCTCGCCGTCGCCGACGGGCGAGTGTATTTCGTCGAGAGCGCCGACGCGACGACCCTGGGCTCCAGCGACGGGCGGCTCTCCGTGCCAGCGCTGTTTGGGCTCGGCGCGCGCCTGACCGCCCTGGACCTCAAGACCGGCAAGATCCTCTGGCAGAGGGACGCGGACCTCAGCTCGCTTGAGCACATCATCTACCTGAGCTGCACCCGGGGAACGGTGGTGATCACCGGCAGCCGGTACGCCAAGGTTCCACCCGCCGAGACCAAGGGCCTCAAGAAGCCCGAGCAACTCACGCGCGTGCGCTACGACCTGCTGGCGTTCGACGCCGCCGACGGCTCGCCCAGGTGGGCCGCCACGGGCATCCCCAGCTACGACGAGGTACTCAGCGGCTCGCACGGCGAGCAGGTGCAGCATCCGGCCATCGTGGGCGACGTGATCTACGGGCCGGGCTTCGCCTTCAACCTGCTCACGGGCAGGAAGCACGACGGCTGGGCCTGGCAGAAGAGCCACAAGTGCGCCACCATCTCCACCTCGCGCTACTGCGCGTTCAGCCGCTTCTCCAAGGAGAAGCTGCCGTACATCTTCGACCTCCAGTCGGGTCAGGGCGCGCCGATGACCACCGTCACCCGCCCGGGCTGCTGGATCAACACCATCCCCGCCGGCGGGCTCGTGGTCATCCCCGAGGCCAGCGCCGGCTGCACCTGCGAGTATCCCTTCCAGACGTCCCTGGCGCTGATCCCCGCGGAACTGGACCAGTGAAAGGGAACGATCCCGCTGCCGCGGTCACGGTGTCAGCAGGCCGATGCGATCCGCCGGCCAGACGCGAGCCAGTGCCCGCCCTTCCACCGTGTTCAGGTCGAGGTCGCCTTCGAAGCGGCTGTCCCACGAGTCGCGGGTGTCGTCGCCGAGGACGACCACGTGGTTCGCTCGGCAGGTGATGCTCCTGCCCGGGCGGAGCAGGATGGCTGCCTGGTATTTCAGTCCCGCCAGGGCGGGTGGGGGCTGCTGGATAACGCCGTTGATGCAGATGCGCCCGTCGCGGATGGACACCTCCTCGCCGGGCAGTCCCACCACCCGCTTGGCCACCAGGGATCCGTCCCGAAAGCGTGTACGGACAATTTCCCATCGGCGCGGCTGGCGGAAACGGTAGGTGAACTTCTCAAACAGCACCCAGTCCGGGCGGGCGCCGCGTTCCGGCCCCTGCATGGCGGGGGCCATCGACGACGACGTCATCCGCGCGATCTGAAAGAAGAAAGTGTAAAGCAGGAACATCAGCCCGACGACGGCCAGCATGTGTTCCAGGGTGCGCAGCACCGGCCGGATGCAGCGCCTCAGTCGCGATGGAGTCTGCCCATTCACGGCTGCTGTCCGTCCTGGTCGGGCGTTTCGTCGGCATTCTCATCCACGTCGGCGGGTGCGGCTTGGGCCTGCTCGGCGATAGCGGCGTCGATCTGGGCCTGGCGCTCCTGCAGCAGTAGCCGGCTGGATTGCGTGCTGCCGGGCAGGGCCATGGTCTGGTGCGTTACGATGAGCGAGCAAGTCACGCCCACCGCTGCGACGCCCGCCAAGAAGGTCACCAACCCCCGCAACGGGCTTTTCGGGCGGGCCGGCTGGTCGCACGGCTGGGGCTGGGCGGACGGGCCGTTTGAAGGCGGCGGGCCCTGTGGATCTGTGTTCGGTTGGTCTGTCATGGCGTGTTCCTTTCCGTAGGGGCAAGTAGACGCATGATCTCGCGGTGGCACGCGCGGTTGAGGCGGCAGAGGAGAGCGTCGGGTCGGGCGGCATCGCCCGTGCGGACGAAGTTGCTGCAGCGGCAGGTGGTGTCGCAGAGGTCCGCAATGGTGCAGTCGCGGCAGGCGGCGCAGTCGCGCGACGGCTGGGGCGGATAGCCCAGGAAGTCCTCGCCGATGCGGACATGCCCGGTCAGGCGGTGCGGTTGGTCGTCGGCGTCGTGCCCGATGATCCGCTCGCACGGATACAGCCCGCCGCTGGGGGCGACGGCCACCGCCCCGGCCCCGAAGCCGCATCGGGCGCAGGGCCCGCCGTCCAGGCCCGCCACTCGCGCCGCCATCCGGTCCAGCCAACTGATCCCCGCTCGCCCGGCCACCGGACGCCATAGCTCGGCACAGCCCGTCACCGCCGCGTCCAGCGCCGCCAGGTCCGGCTCGTCCCAAGCCGCCCAAATGTCCAGTGCCGGATGGATCGAGGTCACCCCCAACTCCAGCAGGAACTCCACGCCGCTCGCCAGGTCCGCCACCGTGTCCGGCCGGACCACCACGATCACGGTAAAACCCCGCCCGATGTCAATCAGTCGCTTGAGCGTGGTCAGCACCAGGCCGCTGCTGGGCCCGCCGTCGCGGGTCCGGCGGTGACGGTCGTGAACCTCCGGCTGCCCGTCGAAGCTGACGGCGATGTCGAAGTCTCTCCCAGCCAGGACGGTCCACGCGTCGCCCTCGGCCACCGTGCCGTTGGTGGTCAGATGCATAGCCAGCGAGAGCCCCCGCCGCGCCGTCTGCCGCCGGGCGAAATCCGCCAGGCTCAGTATCTTCCCTGCATGCAGCAGGGGCTCGCCCCCGAAAAAGGCGACCTCCAGCCGCCCCCCTTGCCGCGTCGAGTCTGCCGCCCGCTCGATCGCCCGCTCGGCGTCCGCCTCGCTCAGTACCTGCGAGTCCGTCCGCGGCACATAGCGGTAGTCGCAGCGGAGGTTGCACCGTCGCGAGAGCATGAGCGTGAGGGAGAAGACCCCATATAACCCCGCCCGGCCACCCGCTGTGGCGGTACACCCATCACACCGGCCTGCGGACACGAGCGCCACGGACGAACCCCACAAACCGTAGCAGGCACCACTACATCCTACCGTATTATAGCGGCAGGCCGCGGACGCGGCAGAAGTCGGTCAACCCCCGAATGACAAGCCCTGATCGAGCCGAGTTTCGACCCGCGACAAGCCGCAATCACCTCGGCTCGAGCCACGACTTGTCCACCCGCGTGAAGGTGATGAACTTGTAGTTGTCGCGCTCCCAGAGTACGCCGGCCGCGCCGTCCTTGAGGATGGTCAGGTCCGAGTAGGCAGCCGGGCCGGTGTAGATCGGGCGCTCGTTCTGGAAGGTCCGGGCCTCGTTGTAGCTCACGCGGGCCACGAGGTTCGCCCGCCCGGGACCCTTGGGCCCGGTCCAGAGGATGCGGTCCTGCTCCGCGCCGGCGGACTTGAGCGAGAACCGCTCGATGGCGCACATGACGGGCGTGACGGTTTGCCCGGCCCGCACGGGCGACCACGTCTGTCCGCCGTCCTCGCTGACGCTGAGATAGCGGTGGGGGCCCTTCTGCTGGCGGAAGTCCATGAGGACCCGCCCGTCGGCCAGCTCGACGAGCTGGCACTCGTCGCCGGTCTGCTCGCCGGGCACGCACTGGCCGCGGCGCCAGGTTTTGCCCGCGTCGTCGCTGAAGATCGCGAAGTTCCGCCACGGGTAGCCCCACACGGGCACGATCAGCCGTCCCTTGCTCGTCTGGATCGCCCCGCCGGGTCCGTTCACGCTCGCGCCCCAGCGCTTGTCGCTCATGTCGCGGGCGACGGGCGTGAGGTCGATCGGATCGGACCAGGTCTTGCCGCTGTCGTCGCTGGTTCGGGCGAGCACCTGCATGTCGTCGGTGCCGCCGCGGGCCTGGTGCGTGCCGCGGCCCGGCTTGCAGCGGATGTAGAACACCCACACGCGCCCGCTGCGCCGGTCCACCACGGTCGAGGCGTTGGCAGCCGACCAGCGGTCGCCCGGGTCCTCGATCACCGTCATGGCCGACCACGTCTTGCCGCCGTCGCCGGAGCGCTTGAGCACCAGGTCGATGTCGTTCTTACCCGTGCCCGGGTCGCCCGCGTTGTGCTTGCGGGCCTCGGCGAAGGCCAGCAGCGAGCCGTCGGGCGCCGTCTCGATCGTCGGGATGCGGAACGTGTTGTACCCGTCCGCGCCCGACACGTAGACGTTGACGTGTTCCAGGTCGCCCGACAAGACCGGTCCAGTCAGGAGCAGGACACAGAGACCGGCGGCGGTGAATCCGATCGTTCGCGTCTGGTTCAACATGGGCGCCTCTTGGTTGAAGGGTCTCGGCTTGATGTCACAAGTGCAGATCGTACCGCGCGGTCGGCGGCGGGGAAAGGTTGTAAGGATCGTCCCCGCCATCCGTTTTGCCTCGCGGACAAGCACAGGAAGGGTCGCATGATGAGACGAATCGCGTTGACGTTATTGCTGCTGGCGGCTGCCGGTCCGGCGTGGGGCGATATTGCTGAGCTTCGCAAGGCGGCGGCTTCGCTGCCGCTGGAGCCCGCGCTGTCCAGCGACAAGAGGCCCGACTGGCTGATCGACCCCTCGCCCTACAAGGCCGGCGCGTACCGCCGGGCCGAGGGCGACGAGATCGTCCTGAGCAACGGCCTGGTCCGCCGCGCGTTTCGCCTGGGCCCCAATGCCGCGACCGTCGCCCTGGACAACCTGGTCACCGGCCAGAGCATCCTGCGCGGGGTCAAGCCGGAGGCCTCGGTCACGGTCAACGGCCGCCGACTCGACGTGGGCGGGCTGATCGGCCAGCCCAACTACGCCTACCTCCTGCCGGAGTGGCTGGACAAGATGACCGCCAGCCCGGCGGCCATGTGCCTGGTGGGTTTCAACGTTTCCCAGCCGACCGAGCGGTTCGCCTGGAAGCGCGTTCGCCACTGCGCGGGGGGCGTGGACTGGCCGCCCAAGGGCGTCTGCCTGCGGATGGACTATGCCCCGCCGGCTGGGCCTCAGGCCAAGGGCGTGCCCGCCGGGCTCCGCGTCTGCGTGCACTACGAGCTCTACGACCACGTGCCTGTGCTGAGCAAGTGGATCACCGTCCGCAACGACTCGCAGGCCAGGCTCACTGTCGATCGCTTCACAAGCGAGACGCTGGCGGTGGTGGAGCAGACCAACTGGGTGGAGGCCCGCGAGGGCGTGGCCCAGCCGCGCCCCGACTGCCTCCACGTCGAGACCGATTTCGCCTTCGGCGGCTTCAACCCCGAAAACACCAGCCGCCACGTCGTCCACTGGCGCAACGACCCTCAATACGCCACCCAGGTGAACTACCTCCGCCAGACGCCGTGCCTGCTGGTGGTCGAGCCGACGTACGGCCCGGCCCAGGACGTCGAGCCGGGCAAGACCTTCGAGAGCTTCCGGACCTTTGAGCTGCTCTACGACAGCACCGACCGCGAGCGTCGCGGGCTGGCCCTGCGCCGCATGTACCGCACCATCGCCCCGTGGGTGACCGAGAACCCGCTGATGCACCATATGCGCATCGCGAAACCCCAGGCCGTGCGGGCGGCCATCGATCAGGCGGCCGAGGTCGGCTTCGAGATGATCATCCTGTCTTTCGGCAGCGGGTTCAACATGGACAACGAGGACCCAGCCTACCTGGCCGCCTGGAAGGAGATCGCCGACTACGCCCACGCCAGGAAGATCGAGATCGGCTCGTACTCGCTGCTGTCCAGCCGGCGCGTGGGCGGGGGCAACGACATCGTTTGCCCGCCCGGGCAGAAGCCCACGCACGGGACGTGCCCGGCCCTGACCAGCGAGTGGGGACAGAAGTACTTCCGCCGGCTGGAGGCGTTCTACGAGAAGACGGGCTTCGACCTGCTGGAGCACGACGGATCGTATCCGGGCGACGTGGACGTGACGCCACGCCCCCCGCTCCAGAAGGGGCAGAACGATTCGCGCTGGGTGCAGTGGCGGATCATCAGCGACTTCTACAAGTGGTGCCGCGGACGGGGCGTCTATCTGAACGTGCCGGACTTCTACTACCTGGCCGGGTCCAACAAGTGCGGCATGGGCTACCGCGAGACCAACTGGTCGCTGCCTCGGGCCATGCAGGTGATCCACACCCGCCAGAACGTCTACGACGGCACGTGGACCAAGACGCCCTCCATGGGCTGGATGTTCGTGCCCCTCTCGCAGTATCACGGGGGCGGTGCGGCGGCTACCATCGAGCCGCTCGACACGCACCTGGACCACTACCGGCGGATGATCGACTCGAACCTGGGCCTGGGCGTGCAGGCGTGCTATCGCGGGCCCCGGCTGTTCGACACGCCCCGCACGCGCGACATGGTCAAGGGCCGCGTCGCCTGGTTCAAGACCTATCGCGACATCCTGGAGAGCGACGTGGTCCACGGCCGCCGCTGCGACGGGCGCGACCTCGACTGGATGCTCCACGTCAATCCCGCCCTCCAGCGCAAGGGCATGCTCGTGGTGTACAACCCGCTGACCCGCCCGGCAGAGAAGCCCCTTCGCGTGAACCTCTACTACACGGGCCTGCGCGACACCGCCCGCATCCGGTGCCAGGACGGCCCGCCCAAGGACTACCCCATCGACCGCGACTACGGCGTGAGCCTTCCCGTCCGGGTCGAGCCCGAATCGATGATCTGGTTCGTGATCGAGTGAGCCAGCGGGTTGCGATCAGGGCTTGGCGGGGGCCTCGCGCCCCCAGACCTCTAACTCCGTCAGGGCGGCCCACTTGTTGGACGCCGGCAGGACGATCTTCGTCATCTTCAGCCACGTGATCGTCCGTCTGGCGACGGGGAACTCCTGCCTGTCGCCGGTCTTCCTGAACTCGACCTTCTCGCTCGAGCCGTCGGAGAACTCGATCACCGCCGACTGCCACACGTCGTCGTGATCGCTCCTGGACACCGGCGGAAACTGGGCCCGCAGGGTGAAGGCCAGCTTGTCGATCTCGACCGCCCGGCCGAAGTCGAGGCGGAACCACAGGTCGCCGAGGCGGTCGGGGCCCCAGGACTGGACGGGCCAGCCGCCGTGCCCGTCGTTGCGGCGCTCGCCGTCGATCGCGTTGCGCGGGGCGAAGATCGGCATCGGGTTCTTCGCCGTGTAGTAGTTGCTGGCTGAGGCGTGCGGGAAGCAGGCGCTGTCGAGCGTGTCGTAGGCATTGGCCGCCAGGTTGCGGGGGGTGGCCAGCTCTTCGACCTTCGGCAGGCGGACGGAGATATCGTGCCGCTCGCCCTTGAACCAGGCGGGGTTGTACGGTCCGGCCGCCTGGGCCACGGGCACGGGAAAGACGAAGACATTCCTGGGGCAGTAGACGATGTGCTCCGGCCCGGCTGCCGAAAGCTTGATCGCCAGGTGCGGGCCGCCCTCGATCTTGATCGCATCGCCCGGTTGATACTTGCGGACGAGCTTGACGCTGACGACGGCGGCCTGCCCGTCGGCCGACCCGGAGGCCAGGACCTGGCCCGATGCGTCGACGACGCTGACGGAGACCTGTGCGGCCCTCAGCGCCGGAGCGGCGCACGCGAGAGCGAGGGCGGTCAGCAGCAACGTGCGGAACGTGTTCATGGTATTGCCTCATCGCCACCGACGCGTGGCGTGAGGCTGAGTATATCCCCGCCGGATCGCGTACAGAAGGACCAGCCTGTGCCCCCGTGGGCGCCGCGGCCCCTTATCGCGGCGAGGAGTCCTCTCGCGGGTATGGGACCGGGTGCGGCATGGGGCGAACGGGCGGCCGCGGCAGGGGCACGATCACGCCGCTCTGCCGGGGCAGGATGTGCGCGTGGATCCACTCGCCCTGGTAGAGCAGGTCGTCCTTGGTGCCGGCGGAGTTGGTCACGCGGACGCGGACGTTGCCGTGCCCGAGTTCCTCGCGGCTGCTTGAGCCGTCCCAGACGGCGACCAGGAAGTCGCTGACCTGCTTGAGGGCCGGCGGGTTGTGGGTCGGCGGCGGGACGGGTCGAGGCAGGCGGATCACGTCTCGCTCGACGTGGGGTTCCCGCGGGCCGGGTCGCGGCATGGGCAGGGGCACGGGGATTCCCCGCCCCGCTCGCGAGCCGGCCTCGGCGGCGGCGGAGGCCAGCAACTGCGGAAAGAGCCCGGCGAACAGGTCGCTGCTGTGGTAGACCTCCGCCTGCTCGATCTGTCCGTTGATGGCCCAGACCATGCCGATCGGGTTGCGATAGCGGCGGATCAGGTGGCCCAGGGCGGCTTCATACCCGCCGATGACCTTCTGGAACTCGCGGCTGCGGAGTTCCTCGTTCAGGCTCGAGCCGGAGCTGGCGCCGCCGATGCCGGCGGCCGCCCGCGCCGATTCCTTGTAGGAGCGGACCGAGTCCCACACGCGGGCCTGGCTGCCCGAGGCGATGGACCGCTGCACGCTCTGGGGCGCGATGGCCCCCACGGCCGACAACTCCTTGCCGCCCGACCAGCGGCTCTTCTCGATGCAGAAGGACGGGATGGGCACGTCGGCCGAATGCGGGGCGATGACCAGGCTGGTCTGGAGGGTGCGGTCCTGCCTGCCCCCGTGGAGCAGCTCGCCCACCTGGAGGAACAGTCGCTTGTCGGACTTGTTGGTCACCAGCAATTGCTCGACGCGGGCGCGTGAGGCCTCGCTCACCGCGACCTGGCCCGTTCGCAGACCTTCCTTGAGCGTCAGGTAGTCCGGCGGGTTGCCGGGCAGGCGCTTGCGAAAGAGGATGTAGATCGACAGGTTCTGGTGCGTGAAGGGCCCGTCCACGCGAAGGGCCTCTTCGCTGTCCACCTGTGCGAGAAGTCCCGCGGGCAACGCCAACACCGCCGCCACGCAGACCGCCGGAAGAAATGACCCGCGTTTCATGATGCCGCTCCTTGGGCCCGCGCAAAGGCAAAGCCCGGCGTTAAGCGCCCTCACCTATTGTAGACGCGGGGAGGGGGCGCGAGTTCCCGGTTGTCCACTGAGAATCCCGGCAGGCGGAACGTCACGGCAGACGACCGATGATCGTTACGTCCTTGGGCAGCTTCTCACCCTCGGCCAGGTACTGCCGAAAGCCGCTGGTCGCGTAGAGGCGGTAGTCGTCGGCGTGGCCCTCGAAGATCAGGGCCTCGATGCCGGCGGTTCCGCCGATGAGGGGCAGCCCGTTCTTGCCCAGCACGCTCAGGGCGGTGGCCCAGGCGTCGGCGGTGGCGGCGTCTCGGGCGACCACCGTCACCGACGGGGCGAAGTCCACCGGTTGGCCCGTTCGCGGGTCGACGATGTGGCTGAAGCGCTTCCCCTCGATGGTCACGTTGCGGAAGTAGTTGCCGCTGGTGCACACCGACGCGTCGCCCAGCTCCAGGGCGGCCAGCATCTGGTCGGTGTGGAACGGGTCGCGCAGGCCCACGCGCCAACGGTTGCCGTCGGCCCGCAGGCCGAAGGTCCGCACGTCGCCGCCCACGTCCACCAGGCCGCTCTCGATGCCCGTCCTTCGCATCGCTTCGACGGCCTTGTCGATCCCGTATCCCTTGGCCACTCCGCCCAGGTCCAGGCCGGCGGCGGCGAGTTTCTTGCGGGCGCCCTGGTCGCTCAGCTCGAAGTGCCGCCAGCCCGTGGCCTGGCGGGCCTGGTCGATCTGCTCCTGCTCGGGCAGCTTGCCGCTCTTGCCCGCCCGCTTCCACAGTTCAATGACCGGGCGGCAGGTCACGTCGAACGCGCCCTGCGTCTGGTCCGCAAAACGTCGAGAGAGGCGCAGCACGTCCGTGGTCATGGCCGACAGCGGCACGAGTTCGCCGGCCGGCGCGTCGTTCAGCAGGGAGAGTTCGGTTCCCTGGATCCACGAACTCATACGGGCCTCGACGTCGCGCAGGGCGGCCTCCGCCTCCTCCAGGGCCCGGTGGGCCCGCTCCCGGTCGGCCCCTGTCGCCACGGCGACTAGGTTCGTCTCGGTCCCCATGATCGCCGCCGGCTGGGCCCGGTAGACCTGGCGCTGGTGGGCGTGGTGCTGCCAGGCCATGTAGATCCCGCCGGCCACCAGGATCGCCAGCACGGGCCAGGCCAATCGCTTCCACGGGGGCGCCGGGCGCGGTCGCAGATCGGGCGAGTCCATTGTGCTACTGCCCCTCGGCCCGATACTCGGCCGTCACGATCGAGTGCATCCCGCCGCGTGGGGTGAATCGGCCGGTCACGGTCATGCGGCGCGGGGCCAGGGCGCCCACCAGGTCGTCCAGGATGCGGTTGACGAGATCCTCGTAGAACACCCCCACGTTGCGGAAGCCCTGGAGGTAGAACTTGAGGCTCTTGAGTTCGACGCAGAGGCGATCGGCTACGTATTCGATCTCGATCGTGCCGAAATCCGGCTGTCCCGTCTTGGGGCAGACGGAAGTGAACTCCGGGGCCACGTGACGGATCACGTAGTCGCGGTGGGGATGCGGGTTGTCGAATGTTTCCAGTTGGACCATGGGTATTCGTGTCTCCGTGCCTCTGGCAGTGTCCAGAGGATAGCACAAAGAAGCAGCCGCGTCACGAAATGGAACCGTCCGGCGGGAGCGATGCTACAACCACTTCGCGCCGGGCCTGCCGGAGGACGCGGTCGAGGACTTCCTGGACGCCTGCGGCGTCGTGGGGGGGTGGAAGGGGTCGTGCACGTAGGCTTCCTTCTCGTGGTTGACGACAGCCAGGGCCCAGGTCTCCGGGTCGCTGACGTAGAAGCCGACCTCGTTGCCGTCCTGCAGCGTGACGATAAGGTGGTATCGCGAGCTGCCGCGCCCCAGGAAGAACCGCCTCATGCTACAGGCCTTGACCCCCTCCAGGGGCAGATCGATCCGGGTGTCGTCCAGCCGGAAGAAGACCAGGCGCTGACGCGACAGGCAGAGGATCCCCCGGCGCACCTGTCGCCCGAACCCCATGTAGGCCCCGCGGAAGATCGCCTTCTCCGGAGGCAGGACCAGGGCGGACCCGCCCCCCATGCTGTTGATGATCGTCTCCAGGAACTCCTGCTTGCGCCGGCGGCGGTGCAGGGAATAGAGTATCCACCACGTCCAGACGCTGAAGACGGCGGTGATCAGAAGAAGAATGGTCCACAGAAAGATCATGTCTCAGTCGCAGTACGTGCCTTACCTGGGTTCGTTCTAGCACACTTGCGGCCGACAGAATGCTACGATAGGCTACGATACATGCAGAATGGCTCGAAATCCAGTCGAAATTGCGTAGTCTTGCTCAGCGGGGGGCTGGACTCGGCGACCACGCTGGCGATCGCCCGCTCGCGGGGCTTGGCCTGCTGCTGCCTGAGCTTCGACTACGGCCAGCGTCATCGCTACGAGTTGGAGGCGGCTGGGCGCGTCGCGCGGGAGTTGGGGGCGGTCGAGCACCGCGTGGTTCGCGTCGACCTGTCGGCCGATGCGGGGTTCGGGCACTCGGCCCTGACCGACGCCATCGACGTGCCCAAAGACCGCGACGACGACGGGCGCATCCCCGTGACATACGTGCCCGCCCGCAACACGATCTTCCTGAGCATTGCGCTGGCCTTCGCGGAGGCGGTGGAGGCGTTCGACATCTTCATCGGCGTCAACGCCATTGATTACAGCGGCTATCCGGATTGTCGCCCGGAGTTCATCGAGGCGTTCGAGCGGCTGGCCAACCTGGCCACGGCGGCGGCTGCGGAAGGGCGCGGGGCGTTCAAGATTCACGCCCCGCTGATCCACATGAACAAGGCCCAGATCATCCGCACGGGCCTGGACCTCGGAGTGGACTACTCCTGGACGCACAGTTGCTACGACCCCGGCCCGGGCGGGCTGGCCTGCGGGCGCTGCGACTCGTGCCGCCTGCGCCTGGCGGGTTTCGCGGCGGCGGGCGCGAAGGACCCCGCAGCGTACCGAAAGCAGGAGCCATAGGTCCGTAGGGTTCCGGAGGTCAGAGTTTCAGCGCATCCATCACCAGCGACCCCTCGCACGGGCAGAAGGCGCGGATGTTGGCCTCGCTCGTGCCGGGCGGAATCTCGCAGCCGGGCATGAAGATGAAGCGCTCGCCGCCGTCTGCGATGGCCTTGCGGGCGGCGGCGGCGACGGTCTCGCTCGTGCCCTGGAGGACCACGCCAGAGGGGTCGATGTTGCCGCAAAGCGTCACGCCCGGCCCGACCGCCGCCCGGGCGGCGGCCAGGTCCACCATCCAGTCCACGTCGATGACGTCGGCGTCGGTGGTGGCCATCAGGCCCACGATGTCGCGGATGTTGCCGCAGATGTGCAGCTTGACCGTGGCGCCGGCTTCGTGGATGCCTTCGAAGAGCTTTCGCTGCCAGGCGAGCACGTGTTCCCGGTAGATGGCCGGGCCGACCAGGCTGGCCGCGGCGTCGCCCACGCCGATCATGTCCGCCCCGGCCGCCACCTGGGCGCGGGCGAAGACGACGGCGTTGTCCACGATGCGGTCAGCCGCCTGGTGGAACATCTCGGGATTGTCCATCAGGTCCATCATCGTCTCGGACATGCCGCGGAGGTCGGTGTACTCCGCCAGCGGGCCCTCGACCCAGCCGAGGATGCTGTGGGTGCTTCCCATCTCGGCGGCCATCCGGGCCACGCTGGCCACCCGCTGTCGCATCCGCGGGCAGGCGTCGACCTCCAGCCGCGGCAGGGCGGCGGCGTCGGCGGGGGAGGTGATGACGTGGTTCTTCGGCATGCCCACGCCCTCGTCGGGGTAGTCGAAGGTCATGCCGTAGCCTTCCGCCTCGCGCCAGGGGTCGCTGATGGCCGACACCTGGTCCACCTCGAAGGCCCGCGTCACCGCCATCGCCGCCTCGGCCAGCACGTCACCGTCCAGATAGAACTCGCGGTAGGTCCGACCGACGTAGTGGGCCGCCCAGGCCATGAAGATCGGTGTGACGGCGACGCGGTCACGCGGCGTGCCGCGAAGCGTGGCGTACATGCGCTCTTTCGGCGTCATGGAAGCTCCTTTGCTCGTCGGATCAAAGTCAACCACAGAGGCCACAGAGATCACCGAGATTCTCTCTCAAGCCAGCCCAACCAGTAACGAACAACCAACAACCAACAACCAACAACCAACAACAAGAAACCTCTGTGTCCTCTGCGTCTGCTGTGGTGGTCTCTTCTACTGCGCCGTCCACCCGCCGTCCACGGTCAGCATGCATCCGGTGACGTAGCTGGAGGCCCGGCTGGCCAGGAAGACCACCGGCGAGCGGATTTCGTGCATCGCCGCCCATCGGGCCATGGGGACCTTGTCCAGCACGAAGGCGGCCGCCTGGGGGTCCTCCAGCAGCGGACGGTTGATCTCGGTCATGAACGGGCCCGGGCACAGCGCGTTGACCGTCACGCCCGTGCGGGCCAGTTCGACCGCCAGCGTCCGCGTGAGTTGGACCACGGCGCCCTTGCTGGCGGTGTACGAGACGCGCCCGCTCAACCCCACCAGTCCGACCGCTGAGGCGAGGTTGATGATCCGCCCGTAGCCCTTGGCCACCATCTCGTTGGCGGCCCGGCGGCAGCAGTAGAACAGCCCGCTGACGTTCACGTCCTGGATCTTCCGCCAGTCCTCGTCGCGGATCTGAGCGATGGGCGAGCGGATATTGAGCCCGGCGTTGTTGACGACGATCTCGATGTGGCCCAACTCGGCCAGGGCCTTGTCGAAGCCCGCCTCCACGCTGTTGCGGTCGGCGACGTCCATGACGATCGGCACCGCCCGCCGCCCGGTGGCGGCAGCGATCTCGGCGGCGGCTTGGTCCAGTTCCGCCTGGCGACGGGCGGTGATAACCACGTCGGCCCCCGCCGTCGCCAGCGCCAGGGCCATCTCCTTGCCCAAGCCCATCGACCCGCCGGTGATCAGCGCGACCTGCCCGTGAAGGTCGAAGAGGGCTTGGTTGTTGGTTGTTTGTTGTTGGTTGTCAGTGGGGGGAGTGTCTGTCATAACCGTTCACCGTGCCGCATTGCCATGGAACTTGCAGGACCTATGGGACCTACGGGCCCCATTCAAACAACGAACAACTACTTCTTCCCGATGGCCCGCTGCTGCTTGAAGAACTCCGTGAGCATCGCACCGCACTCCGCGGCCCGCGGGCCGGCGATCACCTCGACCTGGTGGTTGAGCCGACTGTCGCTGCACAGGCGATACAAGGTGTCGACGGCCCCGGCCTTGGGGTCCGCGGCGCCATAAACCAGGCGGGGGATGCGGGCCAGCACAATGGCGCCGGCGCACATGCAGCAGGGCTCGAGCGTGACGGCCAGGGTGCAGCCGGTCAGGCGCCAGTCGCCGACGGCGGCGGCAGCCTGACGGATGGCGAGCATCTCAGCGTGGGCGGTCGGGTCGGCGTCCAGCAGGCGGCGGTTATGGGCGGCCGCGATGATCCGTCCATCCCGCTCGATGGCCGCCCCGATCGGCACCTCGCCGGCCTTAAAGGCCAATCTTGCCTGCTCTATCGCCGCGGCCAAGACTGAATCGTAGTGTGCATCGGGTGCAGGTGCTTCCATGTTGTCGGCATCCTAGCCGAAGCGGTTGCCTATGCCAAGCCAGTTGCTACAGTTCGTGCCTGTTCGCGGCGTGCCCGCAAGGGTGACAAACGCACCACGCGCCGACAGTAACGACACCGCCGCGGAAGACGCTGCACGGACGGTGGGGCCCACGGCAGACAAAACGCCCGGAAACGTCACTACTGACGGGTTCCCTGGCGACGTCGCTGCTGCCCACGGCACCCGCTCCTCGATGTCGCCGGGCGGGAATATCCTGGTCTTTCCTGTCCCCGAGTCGGTGAGGTCTGATCTGGCGTCTCAGTCGGTCCGTTCCGGTCAGTCGTCCGCCCCGTGGGCCAGACGCGTGCAGGCGGAGGAGAGGTCCATGTTCGACCCCCGCCTGGCACAGGCCCGCGCCCAACTGAGGGGGATCTTCGCCCACGGCGAAGGCGACATCCGGATGGAGCCGTCGGCCGGCTCGCTGCGATCCGAACTCTCCGCCTGCCTCGGCTGGGGGGGCAGCTTCCGCCACGCGCTGGCCACGTGGTTCGTTCGTCTGTGCCCGCTGTGGCGCGAGGCCCGTCAACTGGCCCACCACCTTGCATGGGAGGTTCTGCCCCGCGCCCGCGAGCGGGGCGTGGACAACCTGGTGCTGGAGGTGGCCGCCGACGGGACCGTCCGCTTCGAGGCCGCAGGCGAGGCGATGCAAAGACGCTACGCCCACATCGGCAAGCTGGCATGCCTGCTCGACCTGTTCCGCATCGATCTGTCCAGCCGGCTGGAGGCCGAGCAGATCCGCCAGGTTCTGACGCTGCTGTGGACGTACCGTCGCGAATTGCACGAAGCCCAGCACGGGGCGGTCCCGCATGGCGTGCCGGGCCGGCTGCTCACCGAGTCGGGCGTGTCGGTCGCCTGTACCCGCACCAGCTTGCGGGCCGGCACGCTCAAGATCGACTACAGCTACTCCGCCACGCGGTTCTCGCATGCGGTCCCCCTGTTCGATCCCCACCACCCGAAGTTCCGCGACCACCGCGTCCTGTTCCGCGCCGCCCCGCGGTTTGCCCTGCTGGCCGGGCTGGTCGCCCTGATCCCCTACATCATCACCAAGTTCTTCGGCACCGGCTGGGTGCTGGCGAGCGTCGCCGTCCTGGGCGCGGCCACGCTGACCGTCCTGACGCACGTGTTCTTCATGATCGTCGGCCGGGTGGAGTACGACAACGAGGAGAAGGCCCACCGCCTGGCCCGGGCCAACCAGGACCTCCAGCGCCACACCATGCGGACCCAGGAAGACCTGGCCCGCGCGCGGTCCGTCCAAGAGAGGCTCCTGCCCGACATGACCGACATGACCATGTCCGGCAGACTGGACTGGGGCGGGCTGTTCAAGCCCCAGGCCGAGGTCGGAGGCGACTACTTCGACCTCGCCCAACTCGACGAGGACCGGGTGGCCATACTCTTCTGCGACGTCAGCGGGCACGGGATGGCCGCCGCCCTCATGACCGTCATCGTCAAGACGGCCTTCGCCGCCTGGGTGGACGACGGGGGCGACATGCCCGGCTTCCTGGGACGCCTCAACCGCCATCTCTGTCAGCTCACCCCCCAGGAGGACTATGCCGCCATCTTCCTGGCGGTCTACCACGTGCCCAGCGGCGAGTTGACGTACCTCAACTGCGGGCACCACCCCGAGCCGTGGGTGATCCCGGCCAGCCGGCAGGCGCCCATCCGGGCGCTCAGCAGCGCCCGGGCCACAGTATTGGGGTTCGATCCGGACCTGACCTTCCAGCCGGGGCGATGCCGACTCCTGCCGGGCGACACCCTGCTGTTCCTGACCGACGGACTGACCGAAGCCCGCAACCTGCGAGGCGAGATCTTCGGGTCCGAGCAGATGGACGAACTGCTGGAACGCAACCGCACAGCCGAGATCCCGGACCTGCTGGCCGCGATCGATCGCGAGGTCGCCTGCTTCGCCCACCAGGCCCCCCAGACCGACGACCGCACCGCACTTGCGATGCGGGTGTGCACCGTCCAGTGAGAACGCCGTTCCCCTCATGTCGCGTTTCGGCCTGATTTCCTTCGCGCGCAAAAGAAAGCCCGCGGCACGCCTCCCGTGAGGGGCAAGTCCGCGGGCTTGTCGTCGGGTTGTCGCTATGGGGCCTACGCGTGGCGGCGTTTGCGGAGATAACCGCCCAGGCCGCAGGTCGCCAGACCCAGCAGGGCCATCGTGGCCGGCTCGGGCACTGTCGCCAGGCGCAGCGTCGGGGCCATGGCGGTGTCATGCTCCTCAGAAGCGAACACCAGGTTGTTCCCGCCGGGTTCCCGGGTGAAGATGAACGTGACCAGCCCGTCGGTGTCGGCCTTCAGGAAGTCGATGAACGCGTTGGGCGTGACCGACTGGAGATTGCCAAACGACACCAGCACGGTCTGGCCGGAGGTCTGCGGATTGATCGCCGGCACGACGAACTGGCCCAGCAGGGGGGCCAGGTCCGTGTCGATCGCGTTGCCGCCCAGATTGGCCGGGGCGTTGTTCCAGTCCAGTTCGCCGGCGGGGTCGTTATCGGTCCCGCCGTTGCCCTCGATCCAGTTGTTGCCGGCGGCATCGTCCCGCAGGCCGAACACGTTGACGGTATAGGTCTGCGGCGTGTCGTCACCGGTGCCGTTGTTGTTGACAATGACCTGAAGATCGAGCTGGGCGTCGATGACCTCATCGGAGGCACCCGAAAGGTCGAACCGGATGTACCCCTTTCGCGTCGTGCCGCTGGTGTCGGAGTTCTTGACGGGCAGGTCGGAGTCGGTGCCGTAGTTTTCGTTGGGGATTCCCAGCCGGACATACGAATCCGCGTCGGGCGTCAGCGCGAACTCCTGGCCGATGCGCCCGTCCGGCGCGGCCAGCAGGCTGGTCACGGGCCCCAGGCCCGTGGGGGCGGGCAAACTGGCCTTCTGCAAGACGAGGGCGTCGACGGCCGAACCGTCCTCCCGCTGGCTGACGCGAATGTTGTACACGCCCGGCGTCGCGATGTTCCAGGTCATGGGGTTGTCAGCCGCTCCGGCGGAGTTGATCTCCGCCTGGCCGCCCCCGTCCCAACGAAAGGTGTTGCTGTTGTGGGTCATCTCGTACCAGTCGGCCTGGCCGGTGCCGGTGCCGTCCTTGATCTCGACGAGGTCCACGAACATCGAATCGCTGTTGCCCCCGCCGCCGATGTTCGTGTTGTTCCCCCAGCGCAGGTAGAGCCGATACGTCCCGGGGTCGGTGACGGCCACCGAATACTGAATGCTCGGGGCCACCATGGGCCCGCCTCCCGTGCCAACCTGGTCGGGCAGCGACTGGACGAACTTGCCTCCCCGCGCCAAGTTCAGCGTGCCGGCGCCGCCGTTCTCATCCGGAACGACCAGCCACGAGTCGGGGTATGCGGTGTCCGCTCGGGAGCTGTACCACTCGCCCTCCATCACGAACTGGCCGTTGGTGGACGTATAGACGATGCCCCCTTGCGCCGTCGAAATGACCAGCAGGCCCGCAGCCAACAGGGCTGCTCCAAGACAGATCCAAGAACGATGAGTCATAATCCGTCCTCCAAAAGACAGCTTGTCCAATCAATCAAACCGTGACATGTACAAGTCAGGCGGAACGAAGTGAACTCGCTCTGCGGAGCTTTCGATCTGCAACGCCATCGCCATCCACCTTCATTTTACCCCGGCTCCGGATATTGACAACCCCGTTTTCCCCGAATGTCCGGGCGGGCCCAGCCGAGAATCGTCAGTCCCAGTCCAGGTCCTTGATCTGGAGTTCCGGCGCGACGTTCCCGTTGAAGCGGTTGACGACCAGTTCGCCCACGACGTGGACCTGGTTGATGCCGGCCAGGCGGTCGGCGTAGTCGCCCAGGCCGAATCCGACGGCCCGCAGGGTCGCTCCGCCCTGACCCAGGACGAGGCTGAGGGTTTGTCCGTTCCTGCCCAGGCGGCGCGGCGGGCCCAGGAGGCGGCACGCGCGGGCCAGAACCAGCGGTGCGGGGTTGGACTGTCCGAAGGGGGCCATCTTCTCCAGGCACTGGGCGGCTGGGAGACTCAGAGCGGGCAGCGGCGCCTCGGCGTCCACGCGCAGGGCGGGCAGGAGCTGGTCCGCCGTGATCCGCTCGCCCGCATAGGCCAGGAAGCTGGCGGTGAAGGCGGGCAGCTTGTCGCCCTGAATGCGGATGCCGCCGGCCATCGCGTGCCCGCCGAAACCCTCCAGATGGTCGGCGCAGGCGGCCAGGGCGTCGACGAGGTTGAAGCCGGGGATCGACCGTCCGCTGCCTTGTCCGCCCTCGCCGTTGAGGGCGACCAGGATGCTCGGGCGGCAGAACAGGCCGACCATCCGGCTGGCCACGATCCCGATGACCCCGCCGTGCCAGTTCTCGCTGGACAGCACGATGCCGCGGCAGTCGGGGTTGTCCATCTTCAGTTCACGGACCATGTCGGCGGCCTGCTGGGCGATCTCCCGCTCGACCTTCTGCCGCTCGGCGTTCTGGCCGGCCAGGTAGGTGGCGATCTCGTTGCAGCGGGCCTCGTCGCGGCTGGTCAGCAGTTCGACGGCCAGCGCCGCGTGGCCCATTCGCCCGCAGGCGTTGATTCGAGGGGCGAGCTTGAAACCCACGTCGTAGGCGTCGAGCTTCTCGCCGGTCAGCCCCGTCGAGGCCAGCAGGGCCCGGATTCCGGGCAGGGGGCAGGCGGGCAGGCCTCGCAGCCCGTGGGTCGCGATGACGCGGTTCTCGCCTTGCAGGGGAACCACGTCGGCGATGGTGCCCAGGGCGGCCAGGCAGGTCGCGTTGATCAGGAAGTCGCGCATGGTCGCGTCGACGCGGGTCTCGCCGCAGATCTGGCGGGCGATCTGCCAGGCGAGCTTGAAGGCCACCCCCGATCCAGCCAGGTGTGGGTTCGGCGTCAGCTCGCCCGGCAGGGCCGGGTGCACGATCACTGCTGCCCGCGGCAGCACCGGCGGGGGGGTGTGGTGGTCGGTGACGATCACGTCCGTGCCACGGGCCATGGCCGATTCCAGCGGTCCAGCCGCCGAGATGCCGCAGTCGATGGTCACCAGCAGGTCGCAGCCTTCGTCCAGGAGCTTGTCGACGGCCTCCCGGTTCACGCCGTATCCCTCGTCGAGGCGGTGAGGGATGTAGAAGCGGACGTCGGCGCCGACCATGCGGAGGATGGCGTGGAGGATGGCGACGCCGGTGATGCCGTCGACGTCGTAGTCGCCGTAGAGGACGATCCGCTGCTTCTTGCTGACGGCGTGCGCGATCCGGCGGGCGGCCTCGACCGTGCCGCTGAGCAGCGCGGGGTCGTGCAGTTCCGCCAGGCGGGGGGTGAGGAAAGAACGGGCGGCCTCCGGGCTGCTCAGCCCGCGATTGTGGAGGATCTGGGCCACCAGGGCGGTCACCCCCAGGCGGCGGGCGGCCTGCTCGACGCCCTCCATCGGTGCAGCCAGCTCCCAGCGGCAGCGTCGCCGGGTCCGTCCCTGTGCGGCCTGTGCGTCTCCTTCCATGATGCACGCGATTATAGCGAAGGGGCCCGGAGACGCAATCGTTTCGCCTGTGGAAACCAGGGTCCATTCGCGGTAAAATACTCCCTTTGTCTTCCGGAGAAACCATGACGCAGTTGGAACAGGCACGGGCGGGCGTGATCACCCCGCAGATGGAGCGGGTGGCCCAGCGCGAGCGGCTGGCCGGCGAAACGGTCCGCGACGAGGTGGCGGCCGGTCGGCTGGTCATTCCCGCCAATCGCCTTCACCTGGCCGGGCCGGGCGGGGGCGAATCGGTCCTCGACCCCTGCGGGATCGGCCGCTGCTGCACCACCAAGATCAACGCCAACATCGGCGCCTCGCCCCTGTCGAGTTGCCGCGACCTGGAGCTGACCAAGCTCCAGTGGGCCGTCCGCTACGGGGCCGACGCCGTCATGGACCTGTCCACCGGGGGCGACCTGGACGCCACCCGCGAGCACCTGATCGCCCACGCGACCGTGCCGATCGGCACGGTCCCCATGTACTCCATGATCGTCGGGCGCAAGGTCGAAGACCTGACCCGCGAGGACATCCTGGCGGCCATCCGCCACCAGGCCGCCCAGGGCGTGGATTTCTTCACCATCCACGCGGGCATCCTCCGCAAGCACATCGACCTGGCCTGCCGGCGCAAGATGGGCATCGTCTCGCGGGGCGGCAGCCTGCTGGCCCGCTGGATGGTCCACCACGGGCGCGAGAACCCCATGTACGAGATGTTCGACGAGATCACGGCCATCCTCAAGGAGTACGACGTGGCCTACTCTCTGGGAGACGGGCTTCGCCCGGGCTGCCTCGCGGACGCCAGCGACGACGCCCAGTTCGCCGAGCTGGACGTGCTGGGCGAGCTGGTGGACCGCTCGCGGGCAGCCGGCGTGCAGGCGATGGTCGAGGGGCCGGGGCACATCCCCTTCGACCAGATCGAGATGAACATGAAGCGCCAGCAGGCCGTCTGCGACGGCGCGCCGTTCTACGTGCTGGGACCGGTGGTGAGCGACGTGTTCCCCGGCTACGATCACATCACCTCGTGCATCGGGGCCACGGCGGCCGCCTTCCACGGCGCCAGCTTCCTGTGCTACGTGACGCCCACCGAGCACCTGGGCCTGCCGACGGCAGAGGACGTTCGTGCCGGCTGCGTCGCCTACAAGATCGCCGCCCACGCCGCCGACGTGGCCCGAGGCCTGCCCGCCGCCCGCGACTGGGACGACGCGATGGCCGACGCCCGCGCCGCCTTCAACTGGCAGCGGCAATTCGAGCTTGCCTTCGACGGCGAGGCCGCGCGAGCCATCCGCTCCCGCGACCGTGACCTCGCCGGCGACAGCGACTACTGCTCCATGTGCGGGCGGGACTGGTGCGCCGTGCGGATCTCCAAGGAACTCAAGCAGGCGGCCCGGAACCAGTAGCCTGTAGCCCGTGGCCGGTTCTGCAACCGACGACGGGCAAGCGGCTGGCGGCTGCGAACGTCCCCGAACTCCCATTGCCCCCGTCGGTGCTGTGACCTATACTGAAGGTCGAACCCTTTGCGACGAGGTGAATCATGCATCACCGGTTCTGTCTTGCCGTGTCGACGGGTCTGCTGCTGGCCTGCGCGTCGGCCTGGGCGGCCACCGAGAACCTGGCCCCCAAGGCGAAGATCACCGCCGACTCGCAGCACTCCGCCCAGTACCGCCCCGCCCTGGCAGCCGACGGGGTGGTCCCCGACCCGGGCGCGCAGGACGACGCGGGCAAGGCCTGGGTGGTCAACGGCAAGACCCACCGCGACGGCGCCCGCATCACCTTCGAGTGGCCCCAGCCGGTGACGGTGCAGACGGTGGTGTACTTCGGGCGGACCGGATGGGTGTGGGAGGAGAACTTCAAGAGCTGCGAGGTGTACGTGGACGGCGCGGCCGCGCCGGCGGTCAAGGCGGCGCTGAAGATCGGGCACGGGGCCCAGCCGATCCACCTGCCCGCGCCGGTGAAGCTGCGGAAGCTGGAGCTGAAGTTCGTCGGTTCGTACGGCGGGCCCAACCCCGGCGCGTCGGAGATCCGCATCCATCCGACCAAGCCCACCGACAAGGAGCTGGGCAAGTTCATCCCGCCCTTTGACGGCGACAACGCCGTCCTTCCGGAGATCGAGGAATCGCCCCTGCTGCGCCAGCGGGCCAAAGACGGGTCGATGGGCTTCGACAAGCTGCTGCTCGTCCAGCGCCATCACATCAAGTGTTCGCACGTGTACACCTACCACTGCGAGGGCCAGCGCAACGGCGGGGGCCTGTTCGTGCTGGACCTCCGCACGGGCCGGCTTCGCAAGCTGGTGGACTCGGCCGACGGGCAGATCTCGAGTTGCGACCTCTCGTACGACGGCAACGAGATCCTCTTCAGTTGGCGAAAGGAGACCTGCTACCAGGTCTACCGCATCAACGTCGACGGCAGCGGCCTGGTCCAGCTCACCGACGGCGAGACCCACAACTACGACGCCTGCTGGCTGCCAGACGGCGACGTCTGCTTCCTGTCCACCCGCGAGCCGCTGGCGGCCTACTGCTTTTTCACCCCCGTGGGCATCCTCTTCCGCATGAGGCCCGACGGCTCGCAGCAGCGGTGCATCTCGGCCAACTACCTCAACGACTTCACCCCCGCCATCACCAACGACGGGCGGATCATCTACGGGCGGTGGGAGTACGTCGACCGCCCGGCCATCCCCATCCAGAGCCTCTGGACGATCAACCCCGACGGGACGAACCTGGCCGGGTTCTACGGCAACCGGGTGCTGGACCCGGCCTCGTTCATCGAGCCGCAGGCGATCCCGGGGACCGACAAGATCCTCTGCACGCTGACCGGGCACAACGGCTCGTGCCGCGGGGCCATCGGCGTCATCGATCCGGTCCTGGGCGACAACGCGCAGGCCTCCATCCGCAACGTCACGCCGGACGTCCGCCTGCGGGGCATCGAGCACAGTTCCAACGGCCCGCGCGGGCCCTATCAGACGCCCTACCCGATCGACGACCGCTACTTCCTGGTCTCCTACGACGGGCGGATACTCCTGCGCGACTACGGGTGCACGGAGCAGGCCGTCATCATCGAGCCCCAGGACGGCATGGGATTCTACAATCCCCGCCCGGTCCGCCCGCGCCTGCGCCCGCCCGTGCGGGCCAGCGTCCTGCCGCCCAAGGCTCCGGAGACCGACACCGCCGTGTTGTACCTCCAGGACGTCTACCGCGGCCTGGGGCCGACCGTCAAACGGGGCGAGATCAAGCGGCTGGCCGTCGTCCAGGAGATCGAGCGCGGGCTGATCGACTCCAAGGGCATCCGCCGCCCCGCCTTCGACTTCCAGCGCGTCGTCGTCTCGTGCGGGGCGACCTACGTGCCCAAGAAGGTCTACGGGTTCGTGGACGTGGCCGAGGACGGGTCCGCCGTCTTCGAGGTGCCCGCTCGCCGGCCCATCTACTTCCTGGCCCTGGACGAGCAGGGACGGGCCGTCCAGCGGATGCGGAGCTTCACCCACCTGATGCCGGGCGAGACGCAGGGCTGCATCGGCTGCCATGAAAAGCGCACCGACGTGTCGCACTCGCGGGTCCCGGCGGACTCCATCGGCCGGACGCCGGCGAAGATCCAGCCGCCCGAGTGGGGCGTGAAGGGCTTCAACTACCTGGAGATCGTCCAGCCGGTGCTGGACAAGCACTGCACGCGGTGTCACTCCGCGGACAAGGCCCCCAAGGGCGTGGACCTCAGCGGCGACCTGACCGACTACTTCTGCGTCAGCTACGAGACGCTGGCCCGCGGGCACCGCGTGCTGCGCGTCGTGTATCCGGGCAACGAGGTGTCCGTCGACAATCCCTACACCAAGTGGATCTCGACCTACAACGGGCAGGAATGGAACATCCTCAAGATCGAGCCGCGAACCTGGGGCTCGCCTGCCAGCAAGCTGGCGGAGATCATCCTGGCCGACCACCCGGACGCCGAAGGCAAGCCAAAGGTCAAGCTGTCGGCCGACGAAAAACAGCGAGTCCTTACCTGGATCGACCTGAACGTGCCGTACTACGGGACGGCCCAGACGGCCTGGCCGGAGATGCCCGGCTGCCGGCGGCAGTATCCCGAGAAGCTGGATGCCACGCTGGCGGAGGTGGCGACGCGCCGCTGCGCGACGTGCCACGCCGGGGCCCAGGCGGCGGCTGCGCCGGCCAAGGGCAAGCC
>Ga0116149_1001487_pt1 | contig 28235 bp, 21 predicted proteins | sample AD_UKC057_MetaG_FD_89787 | JGI IMG/M metagenome (GOLD analysis project Ga0116149, IMG submission 89787) | Active sludge microbial communities of municipal wastewater-treating anaerobic digesters from USA - AD_UKC057_MetaG | ecosystem: Engineered > Bioreactor > Anaerobic > Digestate | place: USA...
ACACCGCCTGCCTGGAACTGGCCGACTGGTACCGCTCGCTGGCGGAGTCGGCCTCGCAGACCGCCCGTCCCAACATGCTCCGTCGGGCCAAGCGCTACTACGACCTCTACCTGGACAAGCACAAGGAGGTCGACGCCACGCGAATGAAGGCGGACATGACCGCCAAGGCGATCGGAGAGGAGTTGGAGAAGCAGGCCGAGTCGCTCGACCCGTGGATCGACCTGATCAAGGACATCAACCCCAAACGCGACGGGGAGGGCCGTTGGACGCTCAAGGGCGGACAGGTCTCCTGCGCCGATACCATGTCCGTTGGAGCCCCAAACCTGTCGTTTCCGGCCTTGCCCAAGGGCGCATATGATCTCCAGTTGGAGATCAGTGCGAGCCGGTTGCGGAACAGCTACAGTCCGCCTCGCGTCGAGTTGCTCTTGCCCGTCTCGGCCGACCGCTACGCCGCCGTCATCCTCAACGTGGAATCCAGCAACAAGGACTACATCTATGAAGAGAGTTCCGGCTACTACTACGGGGGCAGCTCCCGGCGTTATGTGCCATCGGTCCTGACTGTCGGAAAGGCGGCCCTGATCGAGGCCCGGGTCTTGCCGATGAACCGCGACAACATCGAAGTCATCGTGTACATCAACAAGAAGCCGCATCTGAGCCACAAGAGTTCGCTCGTCCGGATGTCACCCATCGCCGCCGCCCGCGTCAAGAACGCTCACCGCCCGACAATGCTCATCCACAACGGCAACATCACGATCACCCAGGCCAAACTCCGCATGGTCAGCGGCACGTGCGAGCGGATTGGAAAGTAGAACTCCCGTCGGTACAATAGCCCGCCGTTGAAGTGACGGACGACTAGAGTGCGGCCGGGCCGCGGGAGCACAGCTTGTGACGATTGTGGCGGGCATAGACGAGGCGGGCCTGGGCCCGGTGCTGGGGCCCCTGGTGGTCGGCGCCACCGCCTGGGCCTTGCCGGACGACCTGGTGGACGTCTCGCTCTGGAAGTTGCTGGCCGGGGCGGTCAGCAAGAAGCCCTCCAAGCGCAAGGGTCTGGTCGCCATCGCCGACAGCAAGAAGCTCTACGGCGGCCAGCGCAACGACGACCTGCGCCTGCTGGAGCGGGGGGTATTGGCGACACTCGCCGGCGCGAACTGGCGGTTCGGTTCCCTGCGGGAGTTCGTCCGCCACGTCTGCCCCTCCGCGGCAGGCCAACTGGGCGCCTATCCGTGGTATTCCCATGACGACCCCGCGCTGCCGGTCAGCCTGACCCCCACCGACGTCGCCCTGGCGGGCAACAGCCTCGGCGTGGCCATGAACCGCGCCGGCTGCGCCCTGCGGGCGGCCCGGGCCGAATGCGTCTTCGAGAACGAGTTCAACCGCCTGGTGACGGCCAGCAACAACAAGTCCGCCTCGCTGTTCGACATCACCTGTCGCCTGGTCATGTTCCTGTGGGAGCAGTTCGCCACCCAGGACCTGCGGGTGTTCGTCGACCGTCAGGGGGGGCGAATGCACTACCTGCCGGCCCTCGAACGCGTCTTCGAGGGCTCCCGGTTCGTCATCCTGGAAGAGAACGACCTCGTCAGCGCCTACCGCATCGAGTATGGCCCGCGGCGGATGGAGATCCACTTTGCCGTCGAGTGCGAGCAGCGCCACCTGCCGGTCGCCCTGGCCTCGATGATCTGCAAGTACACCCGCGAGATGTTCATGGGACTGCTCAATCGCTTCTGGGCTTCGCACGTGAGCGACCTGGCCTTCACGGGCGGCTACTACAGCGACGGGTGGCGGTTTCTGAAGGATATCGCGCCTGCCGTCCAGAAGCTGGGCCTGGACCTCAAGTCGCTGCACCGGTGGCGGTGAAATGACAGGGACCAGGGACGAGGGAAGAGGGGATGGGGCGGAGGAGCCGCGGGAACTACGGGATTCTCATCCCGTAGCTCGCATAACTCCCATAGCTCCTGCTCCCAATGCTACTCGAACCGCAGGTTGAACGTCACGTCACCGGCCTTCAGTTCGGCCGACTGGGTTCCGATCTGGGTGACGACGACGCCGTCAATGGTCTGCCCGACGGTGATGAACTGCCCGTTGATGATGGCCTGCTTGCCGTCGGGGCCCTCCATGATTCCGGTGAGCTTGAACTTGGAGGCGTCCACTCGCGGCTTGGGCGCGGCCTGGGGCCTGGGGGCGGGCTCGGCGGGCTTCTCTTCGTGGGGCGGGGCAGCCGCCACCTGTGGGCCGGCCGGGGCGGAGGGCTGGTCGTTCTCGTCGGCGACCGGCGTGAACCGCTTGGGAGGGGGTTCATCCTTGACGGTGGGCCGGGCCGGGCGGGGCGTCTGGGCCTGGGCCACCGCCACCGGCGTGATCGGCTCGTCCTCGTCCTCGCTCGGTGCCTCAACCGGCGGCCGGGCGGCCACTGGCGCGGGCTTGGCTGTCGGCTTGACCAGCGGCTTGGCTGCCGGCTCGTCCGTCTCTTCGGCGATCGGCGCGGCGATCGGCTTCGCCACTTTCGGACGATTCAGGAAGGCCGCCGGCGGGGGCGGGGGAGTGGGGTGGTTGGCAGGCGCCTCGGCCGCCTGGTCCGGGTTGGCCGACGCCGCCACCGGCACGGGGTCCGGGCCGGTGTGGGCGATCATCCAGGCGGCGCCCGCGCCGACTGCGATCACGATCACCGCCAGCAGCGGCAGGCGCAGGCGGCTGGGGCCGTCGCCCCCGTCCGCAGGCGTCAGGTCCGGTAACTGCGTGCTCGGCTCGAACGTGTTGGATGACTTGTCGCTATCGGCCCGTTTCAGTGCGTCGTTCAGCAGGCTCATCAGCATGCCTCCCGCAATTCGCGGATTGCGATCTTAACCAGCTTCTTGTTGATGTTCCCGGTATGGTGGACGTAGCCCGCCAGCAGGGCCTTGTCGCCCACCGCGTTGATCAGCCGAGGCGTGCCCCGGCTGAAGCGGTGAATCTCCCGCACGGCCTTCTGGTCGAAGACGGGCCAGTCCATCCCGCCGGCCACCCGGAGGCGGTGGCGGAGGTAGGCGCCCGTGTCCCGTTCGGTCATCTGGCTGAGGTGGTAGCGGACGGTGATCCGCTGCTCCAACTGCCGCAGGCAGTCCCTGCGGAGCTTGAGACGCAGTTCCGGCTGTCCCACCAGCACGACTTGCAGCAGCTTCTGCCGCTCGGTCTCCAGGTTGCCCAGCAGGCGGACCATCTCCATCGCCTTGACGGGCATGTCCTGGGCCTCGTCGATGATCAGCACCGCGTCGTCGCCTGAGGAGTTCACCTGGAGGAGGAACTTGTTGAACACCCTCAGGTAGCCCATCTTGTCGTCGCTCTCCTCGACGTGCAGGCCGAACTCCTCCATGACCGCGACCATGAGCTGCGTGTTGCTCAGCAGGGGGTTGAGCACCAGGGCTGTGTGGTATCTCGGCCCCAGCTCATTGAGCAGGGCCCTGCACAGGGTGGTCTTGCCCGCGCCCACCTCGCCGGTCAGGCAGATGAAGCCCTTACGCTCGCGGATCCCGTAGAGCAGGTGATTGAGGGCCTCGCGGTGCTGACTGGTCAGAAACAGATAGCGCGGATCCGGCGTGATGTTGAATGGCTCCTCGCGCAATCTGAAATAGTCCATGTACATACGTCAGCCTCGTGGGTGTACGATCGGGCGGCCTACCCGGCCGCGGGGCTCGTCTTCTACTTCGGCATGGAATGGGGGGGACTTAATCAGTATCGCCGACAAAGTCGCCCCAGGCGGCATAGACCGCACAGTCGGCAGGGGCCCGCCTTGGGGGCCCGGCGTGCAGGAAGTCTACGATTCAGTCGCTTCGGGAGGAAACTCCTGCCCGCTGCGGGCCGATATGGATGGTAGGCATCGAGGCGCCCCTCGATCCGTCGAAGGCTGCGCCATGGGGGTGCGACTGGCCGCAACGAATTTTTCCGGAGGATTTGCCCCCGCCTGCGCTGTACCCTATAGTGCATATGGAAGCGTCGCGTTGCCGGTACTTCACCGCCGGGCGCGGCGCGGGAGGCTGTGACTTGAAAGGAATTGTCATACTGATCTTGCTGGCCGCGACCTTCCTGGGTGGCTACCACCTGGGCAGGGAAGGCGCGTTTGGCGACCTCAGCACCGACAAGGCCGTCCAGTTCGCCTCCAAGGCGTTCGACGCCCTGAAGAAGCTGACCGGCGGCTTCAAGGGCGGACAGGCCGCCACCCCCGGTGCGCAGGGCGAGGAGTCCTCCGCCCGTCTGCCCGCCCCCCAGCCTGCCCAGATCTCCGCCGCCCGCGCCGACCACCTCAGCGACGACGGCATCACGCTCCAGATCAACGGCAAGACGTACGTGGTCTGCGCACGCCCCCGCTGAGGGCGGGGCTTGCTAGCGCGGCGACGAGTCCGACGACCCCTTGACGGGACCGCCCTTGTGGTGTCTCATACCCCCTTTGAATCAAGGAGCAACCCATGGTCGTCATCATGAGGCCCGCCGCCAGCGACAGCGAGGTCGCCGGCGTGGTCCAACGCATTGAGAAGTTCGGCATGCAGGCCCACCTCAGCCGGGGCAAGGAACGCACCATCATCGGCCTGATCGGCGATGAACGCGAGATCGACTTCGATTCCATCGCCGCCCTGCCCGGCGTCGAGCGGGCCATCCCCATCCTCAAACCCTACAAGTACGTCAGCCGGGAGGTCCACCCCGAGACCGCCACCATCGCCGTCGGCGACGTTGTCATCGGGCGGGACCTGGTCTTCATGGCCGGCCCGTGCTCGGTCGAGGAAGAGGACACCACCCTCCGCATCGCCGAACAGTGCCGCCGGGCCGGGGCCCAGATCTTCCGGGCCGGGGCCTACAAGCCGCGCACGTCCGCCTGGTCCTTCCAGGGCCTCCGCGAAAAGGGCCTCCAGATCCTGGCCAAGGTCCGCCAGGCCACCGGCCTGCCCGTGGTCACCGAGGTCGTCGACACCGCCGACATCCAGATCGTCGGCCAATACGCCGACATGTATCAGGTCGGCATGCGCAACATGCGCAACTATGCACTCCTGGGCGAGCTGGGCAAGACCGACAAACCCGTCCTGCTCAAGCGCGGCGACTCGGCCAAGCTGGAGGAGTGGTTGGCCGCCGCCGACTACGTCGCCCGCAACGGCAATGACAAGATCATTCTCTGCGAGCGGGGCATCCGCACGTTCGAGGACTACACCCGCAACACCCTCGACCTCAACGCCGTCGGCGGGGCCATCACCGAAAGCTGCCTGCCCATCGTCGTCGACCCCAGCCACGGAACCGGGCGGGCGGAACTGGTCGCCCCCATGAGCCGAGCCGCTGTCGCCGCCGGGGCGCACGGGCTCATGCTCGAAGTCCACGACAACCCCCGGCTCGCCTGGTCGGACGGCAAGCAGTCCATCGTCCCGGCCGAGTTGGAGCGCCTCATCCAGGACTGCCGGCGCATTCACGAACTCACGCGGTGAACCAGACGCCTGCTGCGGGTGCTCCTCAGGGTCCGAACCGTCCTTCGGGGGAGGTCATTGGCTCCGGGGCGTCGCGACGAATTCATCCCACAACTCGTCCAGCGGCTTGCCCGCCCAGGTCTTCCACAGGGACTCGTCATAGCGTCCCTCGCGCATGGTCGCGTTGATATTGAGGATCAAGTCCTTGCGACCGGAGCGGATGAGGTAGTCGAGAAACGCCCCGGTCGTGCGGTAGCCGTCACGGTAGTGGGACCGCCGCGGATTGACGCGGGGACGGTGCTCGGGCGGCTCGTAAAGGAACCAGCGGATGTAGTCCGCCACGCCCTCGACCAGCCAGCTCGGGTTGGCCCGCCCGCCCCGCATCCGTCGGTACTGCTGGGCCACGTGGACCAGTTCGTGCACGACCGCCCCGGCCGCCTCGCCGCGGAGGTTCCGCTTGAACCAGGGCTCCGCGCAGACGATCCGCGTTCCGGCGGTGTGGGCCACGCCCTGCATGTCCTTCTTGAACGTCACGCTCAGCCGCGTGGGGGCGGTGAAACCCTGGCTGGGCAGCATCGCGACGATCTTCGGGTACCATTCCAGGCAAGTCGGGCGCAGCGTCTTGTCCACCCACTCCGCCAACTCGGGCGTCTCGGACGTGTCGAAGTCGATCGCGACTGCAGGCTTGTGCTGCTTTCCGTCGCAGACGTCGATCTCGCTGAAGAAGGTCTGGTCGAACTGCTCGTGCCCGCCCGTCCGCCGGACGTCTAACAGGATGTAACGGAAGGTCCCCAGCGGCCCGGCTGGGTCCCAGGTGCGGGCGGCGTACTGCCCGCCGAACTCATATGTCGGCCTGGCGCCGTCGGTTCCTGCGGGCGGACGGGTGTCGATGGCCGACAGGAACGTCCAGCCCGCCTGGGCGGGGTCGCGCTCGGCCCCGAGTTGCAGGATGAAGTCCTTGCCCGCCCCGTCGCTGCCGTAGAGTTTGTACACCTGCGGTCCGCGGGTGTCGCGATGCCAGGAGTACGTGCTCACCTGCGCCACCCGCGTGGGCTGGCCCAGGTCGATCACGATCCGCCCGCCGTCCGTGCCGGGGGCGAAGAAGAAGTTGGCGCCCGGCTGATCGCCGCCGACGGGCAGCTTGCCGTCCTGGATGGCCGCCAGCGGCGCGGAGTTGGGGTCCGCCCGCCCGCCGACCAGGAAGCAGCGGGCGTTGGTGGCTGCGTCGTCCGACAGCGGTGACGCTGCCTGGGCGAATGTGAACGCCCGGTTCTCGCGCGGTCCGCGGTTGCGGCTGAACTCACTCTTGATCTCTGCGCCGGCGGAGGCGACCAGCAGCAGGCCCATGCTGATGATTCCGGCGGAACGAAACAGACTCATGGAATCTCCTTTGCCGTGTGGTCATCCTTGGCTGCGGGCTTGGTCGCTTGTACAGCCACCACGCGCAGGCCGCCTCCATAATCCGGGCAGGCGGGAACGCCGTGGTAGCGGGCGGCGGAGCGGCAATGAACGGCCCCGCGGTACCAGCTCCCCCCCCGCATGACTCGCTCGTTGCCTTCGGCTGGGCCTGCGGGGTCGCGGGCCGCGGAACGGCGGTAATAGTCGGCGGCGTACCAGTCGCTGCACCACTCCCACACGTTGCCGCACACGTCGTGCAGACCCCAGGCGTTGGCCTTCCTGGTTCCGGCTGGGTGCGTCTTGCCTTCGGCGTTGTCGGCGAACCAGGCGTAGTCGCCCAGTCTGCTCTCGTCGTCTCCGAAGGGAAAGAGCGTGGTGCTGCCGGCCCGGCAGGCGTATTCCCATTCCGCCTCGGTGGGCAGACGGAAGTGCAGTCCGCGGCCGGCGAACTTCGCGTTGAGCTTGTCGAGGAACGCCTGGCAGTGATTCCAGCTTATGCTGTCAACGGGGCTGGCCGGGTTGCGGAACATCCCTGCGCCGGAGCCGGTGATGGCCTTCCACTGTTCCTGCGTCACCGGCAGCTTGCCCATCCAGAACGGCTTGCTGATGGTCACCTTGTGGACGGGCTGCTCGTCGTCAAAGCCGCGCTTGTCGCCCATCTGGAACTCCCCAGCCGGGATGGGCATGAGTTCCATCTTCACCCCTCCGCCCAGATCGAGCGAGACGGGCTTGGCGTCGCCCGACGCTCCTGCGGGCCCGTCCGCCTGAACGGCGGACAGGCGCCACTCGCTCGCCAACACCAACACCATCGCGGTCAGCCAGGCCGTTCGACGCAAGGTCGTCATATCCAGTCTCCGAACTCGCAGGCATTCTAACACGGACTGCGGACGCGCTGAAGGCCGCTCAGGCAAGAACCTGCCCGCCGGCAGGGCCTGCGCCGCGGATGCGCCGCCTTGTTCGCACACGGCTGCGGCGATATGCTGGGTGCGTCTTTCGAGGAATCGTGATGCGTGTTTCAACTCCGTCGCCGTTTGCGGTCCTGTTGGCCATGTTTGTGGCCGCGGCGGCGCACGTGCAGGCCGCCCAGGCCGGGGAGGCCTCGGGGATTCAGACACTGGTCGAGACCGAAAACCTGTCAGGCGGCCTGTACGTCCTGGTCGGCTGCGACGACGCCAAGGCGGCGGAGGCCCTGACCCTTCAGGGGCGACGGCTCGTGCAGGTGCTTGAGGCGGATACAGCCGCCCTCGATCGAGCGAGAGAACACCTGCGCCTGGCCAACGTGTACGGACTTGCCTCCGCCGACATCCTGCCGGAGGACGGCTCGCTGCCCTACTCCGAGGACCTCGTCAACGTGCTGATCGTGGGCGAGGCGGCACAGCGGGTGAAACTGATCGAGGCGGTCCGCGTGCTGGCCCCGGGCGGGACGCTGCTGGCGGCGACTACAGCGATCGACCCAGCCGCGATGAAGGCAGCCGGGCTGGAAGACGTCCGCCCGGCCAAGCCGAGCGGGGCGCCCTGGCACCTGGCCCGCAAGGGTTGGCCCAAGGGAACGGACCGGTGGACGCATCCGCGTCACACAGCCGACGGCAATCCGGTATCGCTGGACACGCTGGCCGGGCCGCCGCGGCGCATCCGCTGGCTGGCCGGGCCGCCCCAGGAAATCTGCAACATGGTGACCGCCGGCGGGCGGGCCTACTACGGCGGCGTGCTCGCACGCGACGCGTTCAACGGGCTGCGCCTGTGGGAGCGCACCCTGAACCCCACGCCCGCGCGGGGCGGCTGGTACTTCCAGACCGTCGAGGGAAGCGTCGTGCCCCTGGCCACGGACGAAGGCGTCCTGGTCATGACCGACGGGCGGCTGCGGCTTCTGGGCGCCGCGACCGGGCGAGAGCTGCGCGTGTACGGGCAAGGCTCCCCGCCGTTCACCCCGAGCGACGTGCTGCTGGCGGGACGAACGATCGTCGCGGCCGACGAGCAGGCGGTCGTCGCGATGGACCTGCGGACGGGCCAGGTGGTGTGGCGCCATGACGCGAAGTCCGTCCGCTGCATGGCCGCCGATGGCGGGCGCTTGTTCCTGATCCACAACGACAAGGCGGGGGAGGGCCCCTGGCTGACATGTCGCCGCATGGACAGCGGCGAGACCCTTTGGCGTCGAGGGCAGGACGATCTGCCCTGGCTGGGCAAGGTTCGCCGCTTTGCCCAGTATGAGGCCTGGCTGGCCTGCGAGATATCCACGATCACCGAGACCAAGACCGGCAACAGCGTGCAGGTACTGTCGGCCGACGACGGGCGGCATCTGTGGGGGCGCGAGTTCATCCCGCATTCCAGCCACTTCCGCCAGGCCCGGGCCATGTTCGCCGGCGGGCTGCTGTGGGTGCTGGACGAAGCCGTCAAAGGCTGCGTCGGCCTGGACCCGCCGACGGGCCAGGTAAAGCAAACCTGGGCGATCGACCGCAGCCACTGCTTCCCGCCTGTCGCCACCACCCGCTACATGATCGCGGGCGAGATGGACTGGGTGAGCCTGGCCGACGGGTCGAAGGAAGTGAGCCACATCACCAAGCCCGCGTGCAGCCGGGACGCCGGCGTCGTAATCGCTAACGGCCTGGTCTACACCTTCCCCAAGCGGTGCATCTGCTGGCCCATGCTGCGGGACTATGCGGCCCTGGCCCCGGCAGGGGGGCAGGACGTGCCTGCGGCGGGCGAACAGAAGTTCCAGTTCGAGCGCGGCCCGGGCAAGCTGCCGGTGACGGCGGCGCCGGAGGACGCCTCCAACGACTGGCCCTGCTACCGTCACGACGCCTTCCGCAGCGCGGGCACGACGGCTGCCCTGCCTCGCGAACTCAAGGTGCTTTGGACGACGCAGTTTGGCGGCTGGCCCGACGGGCCCATCGCCCGGGACTGGCGGGAGAATTACTTCAGCCGCTCGCCCGTGGGCCCGCCCGTGGCGGCCGGGGGCCTGGTGTACGTGGCCAGACCCAGCGCTCACGAGGTGGTCGCGATGGACGCGGCCAGCGGGGCAGTGCGCTGGCGCTTCACCGCCAACGGACCGGTCGACACCGCGCCGACGATCCATCGCGGGCTCTGCATGTTTGGCTGCAAGAGCGGCTGGGTCTACGCCCTGCGGGCCGATGACGGCCTGTTGGTCTGGCGCCTCCGCGTGGCGCCGCTGGACCGGCGGATCGTGGCCTACGGGCAACTCGAGTCGCCCTGGCCCGTGCCCGGAAGCGTGCTGGCCGACGGGGAAGCCGTCTATCTGGCCGCCGGCCGGCAACCCTTCGCCGACGGGGGCGTGGTGGTGATGGCCGTCGATCCCCTGGGGGCAACAATCCGCTGGACGGCCCGCCTGGACAGCCTCCCGCAGAAGGACTTCTATCATTCCAGCGGGATGGACTTCGAGAACTTCGACCTGCTGCACCGCGAGGGCGATGCGGTGGCGATGTCCCGGTGGATGTTCGACCGCCGTAGCGGGCAGATGACCTGCGACGAGCAGAGCGGCTACGCCCGCATCCGGACGGGGCGTTCGGGCGGCGTGCTCGTGCCGCGCGGGGCGTGGTCGTACGCGCCGCTGTACGAGCCGCAGACCTGGCATGAGCGACCGTTTGTCCGCCCGCTGGCCGCCTACCGTGACAGTACGCTGCTGGGCTGCACGCAGGACCGCCGTACGGTCTATCGACGCGACTTCTCCGACGCCGAGATCACGCCCCCGCCTCCGCCCGCGTCAGCCCCCGCTCGCGGGGCCAAGGCCGACACCGGCGAACGGTTCGATACCAACTGGGTCGGCTACGGCGTGTTCAACGCCAAGTACGGGCGGCTGTGGCGAAGCCAACTCCTTATGCGCAAGGCTGCGTGGAAGGCCGTGCCGTTCCCGCTGAGCGAGGGCATCCAGTCCATCAACGCCATGCTGCTGGCCGGCGACGCCCTCTACGTCGCGACCGACAAGGGCAACCTGGCCGTGCTGGACAACCAGACCGGCCGGACGCTCGGCCGCCTCGCGATCCCGCCCCCCGCCTGGGACTCCCTGGCTGCCGCCGGAGGGCGACTGTTCCTGACGACTCATGACGGACGGGTGGTCTGTCTGGGAAAGACGGACTGAGCGGAGTCCACCCAAGCCAAAGCCCACCGGCGGCCTTCCGCATGGGCTACTTTGGGATGCGGTGTGCCTGGATTCGGACCAGGGGGATCAGCTCTTTCCCCGCAGGATGTTGACCAGTCCGACGATCCCCCGGATGACGAGCGTGACGGCCAGCACCAGCAGCAGGCTGGACCAGACGTAGGTGAGCAGGGGCCAGACGTCGTCGATCAGGCCGCGGAAGCGGCTGCTCAACGTGCCGATGAGGGGGATGAGGGCGGCGATGAGGACAACCGCGGCGAGCGTGGGCCGCATGGGCCGGCGGACCGGGGCGAGTTGGATCGACAGACACAGGGCCAGGTACACGAAGAGCGGCACGCGCCAGTCCAGCCAGGACAGGTCGCCGTAGGTCTCGCTGGTCTGGCGGAGCAAGGAGACCTGCTTGGACAGGTGGAACCAGAAGGCGTCCCAGCCCGCCGGGACGTCCTGGGGCAGGCGGGCGTCGAACCTCTGCATCACCGGTTCGCCCAGCAGGGAGTGAACCAGGAGAATGCCCGCGCCGCAGGCGGCGATGGCCAGCAGGCTGGCCAGCACCAACCCCAGACCCTTGAGCCCGGGCGAGGCGTCGGAGGTCGGCCCGCCGTCGCCGGCGTCACCCTTGGACTTGCCTCTGCTCTTGCTCCCGCCCCCGCCGTCCATCAGTTTGGCCCGGCGGACCTCGCCCCCGGTAATCAGGCAGCCGAAGATGTACGCGAGTTCCGAGACCACCGTCCCGGGCAGCAGGGCGATGTTGACCCACCGGGGAGGCAGCAGGGCCGTCCACAGGCGGAAGATCCCCGCTCCCACGAACAGGGCCAGAAAGAGCCAGGCCGCAAACGCCGCATAGATCACGAGTTGCTCCGATTCAGGTTGTGCGCATACCAGTGGCGGCCCCCGCGGGGGCGCCTGGTTCCTCTATCGGCCGGGCGGGCGATTCGACTGGAGCGAAACGCAACGTGCCGAGACCTGCCTGCCTGTCGGCATCCGGGTCCTGGCGGCTGCGCGTGTTTCGCTCAAAGCTTTTGAAAATGAGCTTGCATAAAACATGCGTACTGGTAGAATGTTCGATTCGCTCAAGGCGAAGCATCCAGAACCGCCCCGGCGGTCGGCGAGAGTCAGTGCGCCACGCGGAGAGGTGATCCTCTCCGCCGTGGTCCGTTTCTGTCGCCATCGCATCGGGGCGGGGGCACTCAGAGTTGGAGAATGATCTGTGTCAGTGAAGCTGAGACTCAAGAGAATGGGTCGGAAGCACCGAAGCTTCTTCCGGCTCAGCGTGATGGACGGTCGCAGTCCGCGAGACGGGCGGGTGATCGAGGAACTGGGCTGGTACGATCCGGCCGCCAAAGAGGCGGATAAGCAGGTCTCGCTGAAGCGCGAGCGGATCGAGCACTGGCTCCAGCAAGGCGCCGAGCCGACCGAGACGGTCGCCGATCTGCTCAAGCGGCAGGGAATCGGGTCGTCGAAGTAGGCCTGGGACTCGGGCGAAGGGCCGGCCAGATGGCGCTGCGGCTGGACATCCTCACGCTGTTTCCGGAGATGTTCGACGGCTTTCTGGCCGCCAGCATCGTCGGCCGGGCCATCCGCCGCGGGCTGGTCGAGGTGGTCCGCACGAACATCCGCGACTTCGCCCTGGATTCGTACGGATCGGTCGACGACGCCCCGTTCGGCGGGGGGGTGGGCATGGTGCTGATGTGCCAGCCGATCTTCGATGCCGTCGAGGCCGTCCGCACGCAGGACCCCCGGCCGGGACCGGTCGTGCTGCTGACCCCGCAGGGGCGCCCGCTCGACCAGGCACTGGCGCAGGAGTTGGCCGGGCGGGAGAGGCTGATCCTGGTGGCCGGCCATTACGAGGGATTTGACGAGCGTATCCGCCAGGGTCTGGCGGACATGGAAGTAAGCCTGGGCGATTTCGTGCTGTCCGGCGGCGAGGTGGCGGCCATGGCGGTCGTGGATGCTGTGACCCGCCTGCAGGCCGGCGCGTTGGGCAAGGACGAGTCGGCCCACGAGGAATCGTTCAGTGAAGGCCTGCTGGAGTACCCGCAGTACACCCGGCCGAGGGAGTATCGCGGAATGGCGGTGCCGGACGTGCTGCTGAACGGCGATCACGCGAAGATCGCGGCCTGGCGGCACGAGCAGGCGTGCCTGCGGACGATGCAGCGGCGGGCGGACCTGTGGGATCGATATCGCAAGAGACACGAGTCTGGAGAATTATCGTGAGCATGGAACTGATCAGGAAGGCCGTGGAGTCGAACATCAAGAAGGACGTGCCGAGCTTTCGGATCGGCGACACGGTGAACGTGTCGGTCCGCATCATCGAGGGCGACAAGGAGCGCACGCAGGTGTTCACGGGCGTGGTGACGGCCCGCCGCGGGCACGGCATGGGCGAGATGTTCACCGTCCGTCGCATCGTCAACAACGAGGGCGTCGAGCGGACCTTCCCCATCCATAGCCCGAAGGTCTCCGGCGTCGAGGTCGTTCGCAGCGGCAAGACCCGCCGCGCCAAGCTGTATTACCTCCGCGACCGCGTCGGCAAAGCCACCCGCCTGAAGGAAGTCAAGACCGCCGCCGGCAAGAGCCGCACCGCCTCGACGGCCACTGCCGTCGCCCCGGCCGACAAGCAGACCGAGTCGGCCGCCCAGGAATAGGCCCGTGTGGCCCTTTCGGCCCAGGTCCGCCTCCAGCAGGGGCGCCGCTCCCGACGGCGGACCGCCCGGCGACCAGGCAGGCCAACGGGGCCGACACGGCGAGCAACTCGCTCGATCCTTCCTGCGCCAACTGGGCCTCAAGGTGCTCGCCGCCAACTACCGCTGCCCAGCCGGCGAGGTGGACCTGATCGCCCTCGACGCCTCCACCCACAAGACCCTCGATTGCGACACGCTCGTCTTCGTCGAGGTCAAGACCCGTTCGCCGGGTCAATTGACCAGCCCCGAATCCGCCGTCGACGACGCCAAACGCAACCAGATGCGGAAAGTCGCCCGCTACTATCAATCCGCCCGCTCCGCCCACGACCTGGCCGTGCGCTTCGACGTGATCGCCATAGTTCTCGACCCCGCCGGCCAGGCGGAGATCAAGCACATCCCCGGGGCCTTCTGACGTGCCCGCGTCGTTTTGTTCGGGCGGGGCCGACTGTCCACCGACGCTCGCGGCTTGACCGGTCCGTCTTGGGACCGACTTCGCCTTGACGTGCCGCCGGAGGGTGGTACAATTAAACTGTCGGCCCCGAGTGGGGCCGCGGCCTCTCAGGGAGCAGTCTGGTCGTTGCAAGCGAGGAACAGGCGCTTGCACGCGCATACTAAAGGAGCAGGACCATGGCCAGGAGCAGGTGTCGAGGCGTTTGTGCCGCGTTCTTCTGTCTCGTTGCTCTTCTTGTGACCGCGTCGTCAATTCCTTTGTCGGCGGCCACCGTCTTGCAGGCGGTCGAAGGGGGTTACGACGTCTTCTCCGCCTCCGCGCTGGACCTGATCAACCTGGGCACGTCCTCGCTGGCCGGGCAGAGCAACGTCGGCGGGTCCCTGTATTCATCCTATGCCGACGGCACCGGGCTGAACAACGGAACGGTGTATGCTGACGGCGACCGCGACGATACCGAGTATGCCCGTACCTACTGCCCGGCCAACGGTTCGTCGATCACATTCGACCTGAACCTGGCCGCCCAGCCCTCCGGGTACACCATCGGCTCGATCTCGTCCATCAGCGGCGGGTCGCAGAATCGCCGCAGCCAGCGTTTTCGCCTGGAGTACTCGACGGTGGGCAGTTCCGCGTTCACCACCATCGTGGACGAGAATCAGCTCCACTTCGTCAGCAACGCCAGCGCCGGCGAGATGCGCGTGATGGTTCGGGACGATACGGGCGTTCCGCTGGCTTCCAACGTCGATCAAGTCCGCGTGACTTACTTCGATACCAGCGCGCCGCTGCCCCAGAGCATGTATCGGGAACTGGAGGTCTTCGCCCCCGCTCCAAACCAAAACCCTCTGCCCGCCGTCAGCAGCGCCAGCCTGAAGGCCCGTTTCGACGCCGGTGACGTCGAGGCCAACGGGGGGATTGCCAGTCCCGCCTCCGGCAGCGAGATCGACACCTGGCGCAACACCGTCACCGCCCAGCCGCTCAACCACAACTACCCCACGGACGGCAAGGCCACGTACATCGGCCCCGGCGACGGGGGGATCAATGAGCAGTCCACCGTTCGCTGGGAGGCCACCGCCAGCGGCGGGGACCTGATGTTCAACAATTCCATGAGCTTCCAGGCCCAGACCATCATCGCCGTTGCCACTATGAAGGATAACGGCGCCGCGCTGGCCACCATGATGTGCAACAAGAACGCCAGCCTGAACATCCGCCAGACGACAACCGCCAGCGCGGCCTACTTCTCCGGCAACAGCGGCGACTTCATCTACAACAACGGCACGTTCACGATCAACGGCAACCCCCGCTGGGACATACCGGGAGGATTCGACGCCCCGCACGTGCTCAAGGCTGTACGCAACACTCCGGTCACGTTCGATGGCTTCCGCATCAGCGACAACATCCGTCCTGAGCGGCGATGGAACGGCGACATCGCCGAGATCCTGGTCTTCGATTCCAAGCTCAGCGCCAACGACACCGCCCGCGTCAACAAGTACCTGATCGACAAATACGCGATCAACCAGGTTGTCGACGAGGCCCTGACAAGCACCACCCAGATCGCCGACCAGCCCTTCACTCACGAGGGCAACCAGTCCATCGGCGTCAACTTTCACTACAACACCGGAGGGATCGCGACCGGCAGGATCCACGGCATTGCCTTCGACAACATCAACCTGACCGGATCGACGCCCCCCAGCGGGCCCTTCAGCCTCACGGCCAACGCCCTCCAGGCCACGCTGACGTTGAACATGCCCTGGGTCCCGCCCATCGACAACACCGTCCGCACGCAGACCGTCGGCGCTACCGGAAGCGACGCCGCCACCCTCAACGCCGTCGGCTCGCAGATGTTCTACATCGGCGGGAACAACCATACGATGGCCGAGATGATCTTCTCCGGCCTGGCGGCGGAGACGGACGTCTTCGTGCAGATCATCGGCGGAGACAGCAACTGGAACGGCGACTTGCGCGTCCTGGCCAACGGCACGCCGATGGACTGGACCACCGTCGCCAACAGCAGTTCCAGCACGGCCTCCCTGATGGGCTTCTTTGCCACCACCGACCCCCAGGGCCGGCTGGACCTGGAGTTCTCCATCTTCGCGGGCAACTACGCCGGCATCAGCGGGATCATCATCACACAGGACGTCCCCGAGCCGTTGTCCGCTTTGCTGGTGCTGCTGGGCCTGCCCGCGCTCGCCCGCCGAGCGCGACGAAGAATGGTCCGCTAAGGCGGGTTTCCGCCAACTTGGGCATTCCTGTCCGCGGGCTGCCGGGCGGCATGTAGGGGCCCCTTGGCGGTCCGCGACGCGTGCGGGCACGGGGCATATGGCCTCGTGGACGCACCACGGGGGTCGTGTCCAGACGCTCCCCGCGCACATCCCCGGGACTTTGAACTCCTTGACACTGCTGCGGCGGGAGGGGTACTGTCTTGCCCGTGGCCGATAACCCCTCCGTCAAGGTTCCTCTGGTTCCAAGGAGCAGACGCGCATGAGGCAAACCAGTTTCCTGCTTGCAGTGGCAATGGCCGTCTTCGCCTTCCCGGGCGCCGCGGCGGCCGCACCTGCCGCCGATGCCGCCAAGACCTACAAGGTCTTCATCTTTGCCGGCCAATCCAACGCGCAGGGCAAGATCAACAAGGCGACGCTGGATGCCCAAGTCCAGGACCCCAAGACGAGAGACCTGTACAAGCACCTGCGCAAGGACGACCAGTGGCTCGTTCGCGACGACGTCTTCGCCACCTACCAGAACAATCGGACCGGGCCGTTGACGCTTGGGTTCGGTTCGTCCGGGCGCACCGGGTCGGAGTTGGAGTTCGGGTGGATGATGGGCGAGCATTTCGAGGAGCCGGTCGTCATCGTCAAGACCTGCCAGGGCGGGATCTCCTTGTGTCAGGGCTTCCGGCCGCCCTCGGCTGGCATGCCGAGCGAAGAGAAGCTCCAGGCCCAGTTGACCGCCGCCCAGGCCCGCGCCAAGTCGAGAAAACAGCCCCCGCCCACCCTGGAAGAGATCAAGAGGCAATACGGCGAGTGGTATCGTCTGATCTTCTCGGACCTGCGGGCCCTGAGCGACAACTGGGGCAGGACGCTGCCGCCCCTGAAAGAAGGGGACGGCCGGTACTACAACATCAAGGCCCGCAACTGGGAAAAAGACTATCCCGCCCTGGCTGGCCGAAAGCCCGAACTCGCGGGGGTGGTCTGGTTCCAGGGGTGGAACGATCAATACGGCGGGGCCGAGCTTGAGTACGAGTCCAACCTGAAGCGTTTCATCACCGACCTGCGGAAGGACCTGGGCACGCCGAACCTGCCGTTTGTGATCGTGGCCATGGGGCAGAACGGCTCCAAGCCGGCCGCCGGTGCGATGCTGACTATCCGCGACGCCCAGATGGCGATGAATGACGTGAGCGAGTTCAAGGACAACGTCAGGGCCTTCCGCTCGGACCTGCTGGTGGACAAGGACGCCGAGCGACTCCACGCGGAGCGGCAGAAGAATCCCGAGTGGAAGACGTACGGCTCCGACGACGCGTACCACTACTACGGCAGCGCGATCTGGTACATGCGCATCGGCCACGCCGCGGGCGAGGCCATGCTGGACCTGCTGAAGAAGCAGGGCCGGTGAACGGACCTCCGCATCGTGTCGCGGAAACCCGAGAGACGCACCCGAACCGGTTGAGCAAGAGTGAACGGTACAACGACAAGGAGAAGCCCGGTGGCTCGATTTGGAATGTGGCTGGCAGGTGCTCTGGTCGTCTCATGCACAGTGGCGCGGGCCGAGGAGATCAAGCACAGGTTCCTGATGATGGATGAGTCGCGTCACGCCGTGCATTGCGTGGACCAGGCGAACCCCGACGGGAACTGGGACCTGAGCGTCGGAGGGGGGATACACGACTTCCAGTTGATCGGCGGCGGGCAACTGCTGGTCTCGCAGGGGTCGGGCTATGCGGTGTACGACCTGGCGACCCGGAAGGTGGTGAAGGAATTCAAGCAGAGCGGGCTGAACGGGACGATGTCGGTCCGCGCCCGCCCCGACGGGACGAAGGTGGTCGGCACGAACCAGAAGGGCATCGTGGTCTTCGAGCTGGATTCCGCGGACAAGATCCTGCGGAAGATGGCCTTCCCCCAACTGAAGATGCTGCGGATGATGCGGCTGACCGCGGACGGGACCGTATTGCTGGCGGAGGAGGCGGGGGTGACGGAAGTGGTGTTTGACGGCTCGGCGGAAGGCGGGGGCAAGATCGTGCGGCGCGTGAAGCTGCCCCGCGCCCGCAACGCGTTCATGGCCCTCAAGGCGCCGGGGGGGAACTACCTGGTGGGGGCCGGGTTCGCCCAGGCGTTCTTCGAACTGACGCCGGAGGGCAAGGTCGTTCGCGAACTCCAGGCCGCCATGCCCGCCCCGTTGGTGAACAAGTTCTACGCCGGCTTCCACGTGCTCAAGAACGGCGACGTGGTCGTCTGCAACTGGACCGGCCATAGCCCGCCGGACAGCAAGCTGGGCTGGCAGTTGGTGCAGTTCGACAAGGAGGGCAAGGTCGTCTGGAAGTGGCACGACCCCCAGCGGGCCGGGACGGCCGTCGGCGTGATCGTGCTGGACGACCTGGACGCCGGCGCGTTCAACCATGACGTCGACGGCGTGCTCGGGCCCGCAGAGTAGTCTCGCAGGTTGCGCCGAGCGTACGATGCAATCCGCTGCCACCTGTCCGAGTTTTTCCAGGGGCCTGTTTCGATCCGCAGTGAAACCCGAGGCGGTTTCAGGAGCACAGAAATGCCACGATACGCTCGAGTTCGTCGTCTGGTTCTGATTGCGGTCCTGGTGTCATCGGCCGTCCTGTCGCTGCCCGCAGCCGGCACGGAGAACTCCGCCGTCGTTCCCGTGCAGCAGAAGGGCATGGCCCGCCGGCACGAGCAGAAGGTGCAGGCCGCCCGGGCCGAGCGATACGACCTGCTGCTGATCGGCGACTCGATCACGCACAATCTCGACCTGCCGCCCTTCAAGGGCGTCTGGGACCAGTTCTACGGGTCCAGGCACGCGTTGAACCTGGGCTACAGCGGGGCCCGCACCGAGAACATCCTTTGGAACCTCCAGAACGGCGAGTTGGAGAACCAGGCGCCCAAAGTCGCCGTGCTGCTCATCGGCACCAACAACTGCGACGATGCCAACTATCCCGTCGTGCACACGGCCGAGCAGATTGCCGAGGGCACGGCCGCCATCGTGAAACTGCTGCGAGAGAAGACCCCGAACACGAAGATCCTCCTGCTGCGGATCTTCCCCCGAACCAACACCTACCGTGTCCGGGGGGCCTCGCCGGGCGACGGGAAGACCCTGCCCGAGCGGGGCGATTGGCGCAAGCGATTCCAGACCAACCTTCAGGCTTCGCGGCTTGTGGCGAAGCTGGCGGACGGGAAGATGGTGCACTTCCTGGACGTGAACCACGTCTTCCTGCGGCTGGACGGGACGATCGATCCTGAACTGATGGGCGATCTGCTGCACCCCTCGCCGCGCGGGGCCCTGGCGTGGGCCCGGGCGATGGAGCCCGTGCTGTGCGAGTTGATGGGCGATAAGAACCGCGACACCGCGACGGTGGAGAACACCGCCCTGGTCCCCGTGCCCAAGCTCGAGAACGACAGCTACGACTGGTACGCCCGGCACGCGGAGGAGTTGAAGGCCCGCGAACAGGTGAACGCCGAGATCGTCATGATCGGCGACTCGATCACGCACTTCTGGGCGGGCGAGCCGCAGGCGCGCATCCAGAACGGGCCCAAGGCGTGGGCGGACCTGTTCGGCGAGCGGCGGGTGCAGAACCTGGGCTTCGGCTGGGACCGCACGCAGAATGTCCTGTGGCGGCTGGACCACGGCGAGTTCGACGGCCTGAGCCCGCGATACGTCGTCATCAACATCGGCACGAACAACTTCTCCACCACCGCCCACGCCAAGGCCAACACGCCCGCCCAGGTGGCCGAAGCCATCCGGGCGATCTGCATCCGCATTCGTTCCAAATCGCCCACCTCGAAGATCATCGTGATGGGAGTGCTCCCGCGGGGACAGAAGCCGGACAACCCCTATCGCACGAAGATCCGCGAACTCAACTCGCTGCTGCCGGACGCGATCAAGGCGCCGGGGATCACGTTCCTGGACATCGGCGCGAAGTTCCTGGCCGCCGACGGCGAACTGCCCCGCGCGCTGATGCGCGACTACTGCCACCCCAGCGAGCAGGGCTACGCGATCTGGGCCGAGGCGCTCAAGCCGCTGCTTGAGGGGCCGGCAGAGAAATGACGGACAACCGGCCTGCGTTTGGCTGGGCATGAAACACTCCCAGTACGGCAACCGTCGATTCTCCGTGAGACTGCTCACCCTGCTCTGTGCCCTTGGTCTGAACGCCGCCTGCCTCTTTGCGGTTGAGCCCGTCACCCTTTACGTCTCGCCCTCGGGCAACGACGCATGGTCGGGCCGGCTGGCTCAGCCGAGCGCGGACAAGACGGACGGCCCGCTCGCCAGCGTTCAGGCCGCCCGAGATGCCGCCCGCCGTTTCCGCGCCGCCGCGCCTGGCGCGGGCGTCACCATCCTCCTGGCCGGCGGCACGTACCGCCTGGGCGAACCGCTCGTGCTGGAGCCCGCTGATTCCGGCACAGCCGAAGCCCCGACGGTCATCGCGGCTGCGCCGGGCCAGTCGCCCGTGCTCAGCGGCGGGCAGGTCATCCGCGGCTGGACCAAGGGCGAGGGCGGCGTCTGGACGGCGGCGTGTCCGTGGGCGGTTGGCGACAAGGCATTCAAACAGCTCTGGGTGAACGGGCGCCGCCGCACCCGCGCCCGCACGCCCAACGAAGGCTACTTCACCATCGCCGCCAAGGCCCCCGTCGGCCTCGATCCGAAGACCGGCAAGGATAACCCGCCTTCGCACACCGCCTTCCTCTTCGCTCCCGGCGACGTCAAGAAGTGGGACGACCTCGAACAAGCCGTCTTCGTCGTCTTCCACTCGTGGGAGACCTCGCTGCTGCACCCCGCCTCGGTGGATGAATCGGCCCGCCTGGTCAGCTTCACCGGCCGGGCCGCCTGGCCCTTCGAGCGGTGGGGCGGCGGGCAACGCTACTACGTGGAGAACGTCCGCGCCGCCCTCGATGCCCCCGGCGAGTGGTGTCTCGACCACAAGAGCGGCCTGCTGCACTACCGGCCGGTCGAGGGCGAGGACATGACCGCCGCCCAGGTCGTGGCTCCGCGCCTGAGCCGCCTGGTCGAACTCCGCGGCGACGCCGCAAAAGGCCAGCTCGTCCAGCACGTGACGTTGCGGGGGCTGACCTTCTCGCACCAGGACTACGTACTGCCGCCTACCGGCTATAGCGACGCCCAGGCGGCTGTATCGGTCGAGGCCGCCGTGATGGCCGACGGCGCCCGTCACTGCCGCTTCGAGTCCTGCGAGGTCAGTCACGTGGGCGGCTATGGCCTGTGGCTGCGCCGCGCCTGCAAGGACTGTCTCGTCGTCCGCTGCCGCCTGAAGGACCTGGGCGCCGGCGGCGTTCGCGTGGGCGAGGCCGCCCGCGCCGCCGGCGACGAGCTGGAGTCGTCGGGCAATCTCGTCGAGAACAACCACATCCATGACGGCGGGCACGTCTACGCAGCCGGCGTGGGCGTGTGGGTGGCTCAGTCCAGCCACAACCGCATCCGCTACAACGACATTCACGACTTCAACTACTCCGGCATGTCGGTCGGGTGGAACTGGAACGATGCCCCCAACCGCACGCACGATAACCTCATCGAACTCAACCACGTTCATCACGTGATGCGCGGCGTGCTCAGCGACGGCGGGGCCATCTACACCCTGGGCGTCTCCACCGGCAGCGTCATCCGCCAGAACCACTTTCACGACGTCTGGTCCTACAAGCAGCCGCCCCTCGGCTGGGGCGTCTACCTCGACTCGACCACCAGCGGATACACCGTCGAGAACAACGTGGTCTACAACACCACCTCGGGCGGGTTCATGTGCAGCAACGGCGGGCACGAGAACGTCGTCCGCAACAACGTCTTCGCCCTGCACGCCAATCACACGCTCTGGCCTTATTGGCACGCCAAGCCCAACGCCTTTCGCCGCAACATCGTCTATCTGACGCAGGGCACGCTCTTCGTGCCTTTCACGGAATCCACCCTCCGCCAGCGGATCAAAGAGAAGCAGCCCATGGGCGACTGGGACGAGAACCTCTACTGGCACACCGGCGGGGCCGACGAACTCAAGTTCTTCCGCATGGACTTCTCGCAGTGGAAGCAACTCGGCCTGGACGGCAAGAGCGTGGTCGCCGATCCGAAGTTTGCGACCGTCTCCGGCTACGACTTCCGCCTGGCCGACGATTCGCCCGCCCGCAAGCTGGGCATCGAGTCGATCGACGTGTCCAAGGCGGGTCTGTACGGCGACGCGGAATGGATCGCCGAGGCGAAGCGCGAGTCTCGCCCGCCGCTGCCGTTGCCTCCTCCTCCACCTCCGCCGGCCGAGCAGAGCGTCGCCGACGACTTCGAGTCCACCCCCGTCGGGGCCGGACCCAGGCTCGCCGTCGTCAGCGGGCAGCAGCAGGGGGCGAGCATTGCCGTGTCCACCGAGCGGGCCGCCGGCGGAAAGCAGAGCCTCAAGGTCCAGGACTCCGCCGCCCTCGAGCCGGCCTGGCAGCCGCACGTGTACTACGAGCCGCACATGCGCAAGGGGACCGTCCGCCAGGCGTTCGACGTCTACCTCGCGCCCGGCTGCCAGGTGCAGGTCGAGTGGCGCGACACCACCGCCTATCCGCAATGCATCGGCCCGAGCATCCGCCTGGCCGCCGGCGCAAAGGCCGACCAGCCGGGCAGCGTTTCCGCCGCCGGTAAGAAGCTCGCCGATCTGCCCGCGGGCCGATGGACCCGAATCGAGATCGAAACCGTTCTGGGCAGTCGCACGTACAGCCTCGCCGTCACCCCCGCCGACGGACAGCGACAGAGCTTCGCCGACTTGCCCTGCGCGGGTGGAGAGTTCCGCGAGCTTCACTGGGCCGGCTTCATCAGCATCCACGCCGCGGACGCCGCCTTCTACCTGGACAACATGGAGATTCGGAAGAAGTAGCCGTGGCGGATGGGTTTGATAGGTTCTATGCGGCCGTCTACGCCGTGGGGTCCGCGCCGGTCAGCACCAGGCAGAGGATCTGGGCCATCGTCAGCAGGTCCAGCAGGTTGTGGTGGAGGATGTCCTTCATCTGTCGGGCGTCGCCGCTGTGGACGAAGCGGTGGTAGGCATCGGGGATGGCCGCGCCGGGGATGTCGCCCACGCGCACGCGGCTGCAGAAGTGACGCTCGAGCGTCTGGAGGCGGCAGTTGGGCAGCTTGCCGCGCCATCGCTTGCGCGACTCGTGCAGCAGGTCCACGTGGCGGCGGTCCAGGGCGTCCAGGCCCAGCTCCAGCCGGTGAAAGGCCGCCCGCTCCCGCATCAGGTTGGTGTCGAACGCCTTGCCGTTGAAGCTCACCAGCACGCCCGCCGAGGCCGCCCGCGCCGCGAACGCCCCCAGCACAGCCGCCTCCTCGCTGTAGTCGCGGGCCAGGTACTGCTCGAAGACGAGCTGGCCCTCCGTGTAGAACATCAGCCCCATAAGGAAGATCATGTTGCCCGCCAGCCCGCACGTCTCGGTGTCCAGGAAGAGCACGTCCTCGGGGGCGGCGTTGGCGGCGTGGCACAGGCCGACAGACGCCTCCAGTTCGTCCAGCCGCTGGCCCGCCCCGCGCAGCACCGAGGCGTACTGGCGGGCGATGGCCACGTCCTCGCCCGCGATCTGGTCCAGGCGCCGGCGAACGAGGTAGCAGTTGGCGGGCCCGGCCGGCAAGTCGATGGTTGCCATCTCGCCCGGGCAGGCCGCCGCCAACTCAAGCGGCTCAGCCGGCCCACTTGAGCGCGGGATGTTGACAGCCGAGTGCCCGTGGCGGGCGAGCAACTCGCCCGCCGACGCGAAGTCGCGCCGCACCAGGCTCCGCGTGAGCAGTTCCAGCTTCTTCCGCCTTGACTCCGACATCGCCATCGCCCGGTATTCTACCAAAGCCGCCGCGCGTTCCGCAGTCAGCTTTCAGTGTTCAGCAATCAGCGACCGGCGTTCGGCGTTGAAGCTGATAGCTGCAAGCTAACAATTCAACGCTTACTTGAAGGAGCTCGACATGCAGGCGGCGAAGGTGATGGGCGTGGTGGCGGTGCTGGTGGTGGCGTGCGGCCTGGCGATGGCGGCGGACGATCTGCCGCAGGCCAAGGGCCTGAACGTGCCCCCGGACGGGTACGTGGCGTTGTTCAACGGCAAGGACCTGACCGGCTGGAAGGGCCTGGTGGGCAACCCGCTGACGCGGGCCAAGATGAAGCCCGAGCAGCTTGCCGCCGCCCAGAAGAAAGCCGACGACGAGATGCGAGCCCACTGGCGGGTCGAGGACGGCGCGCTGGTGTTCGACGGAAAGGGCAAGAGCCTCTGCACCGCCAAGGACTACGGCGACTTCGACCTGCTGGTGGACTGGAAGATCCTGCCCAAGGGCGACAGCGGCATCTACATCCGCGGCACGCCGCAGGTGCAGATCTGGGACCCCGGCCAGCACAAGATCGGCTCGGGCGGGCTGTACAACAACCAGAAGAACCCCTCCAAGCCCACCAAGATCGCCGACAAGCCCATCGGCGAGTGGAACAGCTTCCGAATCCGCATGATCGGCGAGAAGGTCTGGGTGTGGCTCAACGGCGAACTGGTCGTCGACAACGTCACGCTGGAAAACTACTGGGACCGCAAACAGCCGATCTTCCCCACCGGGCAGATCGAGCTCCAGAACCACGGCAACACCCTGTGGTTCCGGAATGTCTTCATCAAGGAACTGTCGCAGGACAAGTAGGCGTTGCGCACCCCAGCGCTCCGCAAAGCGCTGCCCCAGCCGGAGGCGGCTTGCCGTTCGGCGGCGTTCATGCTTCTGAAGGTCATCCCAAGGGACAACCTTCAGAAGCATTGCATGTTTATGGGGACATCTTTCCGCCGGGCCGTGCCGCGTAAAGCAGCACGTTCCGCATGATCGCGTAGGCCGAACCGTCCGGGTCATACCCCGAGATGTCAAAGAACTCCCGACCGAGCAGGCCTGCGGTGATGTCGTCGGGTGAGAAGATGACGGCCACCCGTCCGTCGATCTCGATGCCTTCGAGGCAAGGAAGCTTTTCCCGCAAGGTCCGGCCGTCCCCGTCCTCTTCCGCGGGGCTAATGGCCGCCGTGGCGCGTTGTCGGATCTCGCTTCTCTTCTTGACCGTGTAGCCCACGCGCCTGATCACGTGTCCGTCCTGCGTGTAGAGTAAGTGGTCCGGAGGCAGCAGCCTCAACGCCTTGTGTCCGTAGAGGCGGGAGAATTCCGCGTCGGCCGACTCGGCGAACGCCTTCGCCCCGCCCATGGACTCAACCAGCAGCGTTCCGCCGCCGGCGACGTATCGCCTAAGGGCGGCCGCGTCCGACTCCCGAAGCTGTAGCGTTCCGGTGCCAGCCAGCAGCGCCAGGTCCGGCCGAAGGCGGTCCAGGTCGCCCGGCCCGGCGGGGGCGACAATCTCCAGCCGGATCTTCTCGTGCTTTCCCAGCAGCCGCCTCAGGCGCTCGTGCGCCAGCGGCTCGGCGTTCCAATTGGCGTCGCAGTCCAGCCTCGCCAAGCGGATGGTCTGTTTCGCATCTGCCGGCGGCTCGGTAGGCCAGGGGTTTTCCATTCCGCGCTGGCTGTTAAACCGTCTGCCGCCCGAGAACCACCAGACGTTGTAGAGTACGTCGAAATCCGCTCGCCGACTGGCGATCTTCCAGTAGTGCCAGGCGTAGGGCAACTGGGCAGCCGAGTGCACCGCCAACGGGCGGATGCCGTTATCCAGGACGATGAACTGCGAGGTCGGGGCCGGCAGTGAATAGGTCCTGCACCATGCGTACAACGGATGGTCTGGGCCCGCCTGCGAGACCGTGCAGCCGGGGAAGAGCTCGCGATACAACTCCAGAGCCGACCGGTCGAACGCCGGGCCCGAGGCGCAACTGACGATCATCCCGCCACGCTGGACGAACTCCCGCACGGCCCGCCGCTCGGCCTCGGTCAACTCAAGCTTCCGCGAGCCGGTGATCAGGACGACCCGCGCCCGCGTCTGGTTGAGCAGGGCCTCCGCGTCCACGACGTCCGCCAGGCCGCACAGCCCGTAGCACCCGTCGCGCGAGGCCCATTTGCAGGCATTGATCGCCGCCAGCGGGTAGAGGTTCCAGTCGCCCCCGTGGCGAAGGTGGGCCAGGAACAGCCGGTCCGCCCCGGCAGAAAGGAAGTTGTACGCCTGGGCAGTAGCCAGGGCCGAATCGTCTTGTCCCCATCGGCCGTCCGACTGCTGGCGGGCCAGCAAGAGCCGCGCGCCAAGCCGGTAGACGTCCAAGCCGTCCCACTGCCAGCGCCCTGTCGACTCGCAGAGCAGTTGAATCCGCCACAGCATGCCGGCCAATTCCTCTGCGTGGTGGTCCTCTTGTCGCAGGTAGCGACCGATGGCCGCCTCCGCGCGGGCCATCGCCTGCTCCAACCCCGGCAGCGGCTTGGGCGGCCCGGCTCCGCCGCCAATGACGGACAGGTAGCCATAGGTGACGGTGAGCATCCAGGCCGACTCGATTGTCGCTCGCGGCTCACCGCCGAGTTGGAGCTTGATGCACTCGTCCTGCAGGCGTCGGCAGAGCGCGCTGCTGATGAGTTCACTGTCGCTCTTGATCACGGCATCGGCAGCCAATATCCGCCAGAACAGCGGGGCCTGCAGATTGTCCAGCAGACGCCCGGCTTCCTGATCCAGTAGTCGGGTATATCGGAAGCCCGTCCACCGGTTGGAGGTGTGGAAGAACATGCATCGTAGGGCCTGAGCTTTGGTCGATTCAGTGCTGGACTTCTCGATCCAGGCGGAAGCTTTAGAACTCGGAACGGTCCTTGCCTCACGGTTGAGGGTGATGCCCACCCCGGGGGTAACAATGTCCGCCTCTTGCCCGCTGCCCCACGAACCGTCGGCATTCTGGACCGCAAGCAGATGTTCCCTCGCCCGCTCGATCGCCCGCTGCACTTGATTCCAGTCATAAGGCGGCAGAGCAGGCGAGGAGGCGGGGGAAGTCGAGGAAGCGGGCCCAGCCGCCCAGGCCGAAGCGGGCAGAAGCACCAGCAGCACTCCGACGGTCCATTTCATGGCTGCCCCTCATGCACGTCGCTGTGCGGATTATACCACGTGGACCAGAAGCCGCTAGCCCTCGAATCACGCCTCCACCGAGACAAGCTCGGTGGTGGGCGCAACCGCCAACCGACCGACCAGCAACGAACAACAAACAACAACCAGCAACCAACAATCAACAATCATCAATCCAGGCCGTCCGACAATTGCAGCGTCGGGTGACCCCACCGCCTTCATGGCGGTGGTGAAAGAGTTTGAGCGGCTAGCAAAACGGTTGCCTCCTTCTGCCGACCCCACCGACCTTGTGTCGGTGGTGAAGGAGATTGACCCGCTAGGCCCTCCGGTGGCTATAGCCAAGCAAACTTCTTCACCACCGGGATAAACCCGGTGGGGTCGTAAGTGCGGCAGTCACTCCTTCTTAGCTGTTCAAACTGATTCACCCCTGGCTCAAGGCCAGGGGGGTCTGAATTGTCGGACGGCCTCAACAATCAATAACTACTTCCGGATGCAGTACAGCGCCTTGGCGGTGCGGATGAGCAGTTGGCCGTTGGCGGCCACGATCGTCGAGCGGGCGTAGGGGCCGGACATGTCGGTGCGGAAGAGGACCTTGCCGTCGCCGGCGGCGAACACGACTACTTCGCCGCGTTCGCTCATGCAGTAGATCTTGTCGTCGGCGCCGGTAGGCGAGGCCCGCCAGACGTCCTTCTTCGTGCTCACGCTCGTCTGCCAGATCTGCTTGCCCGTTTTCGGGTCCAGGCAGGTCATGATCCGCTTGTCGCCGTCCAGCACGAACAGCCGCCCCTTGTACAGCAGCGGTGTGGCCGCGTCTGAGCTGTAGGTCTCGAACTTCCAGGCTACCGACTCTGCCGCCAAGGCGCCCTTGCCGCCGGTCTTGACGGCGAAGAGCGGCTCCTTTTTGGGGCCCGAGACGTAGATCAACTCGGGGCTCACCAGGGCCGACGGCACGACGCGCCAGTGGTTGACGTGTTCGAGGTTGTAGCCCCGCCATCGCCACAGTTCCTTGCCCGTGGCCGGG
>Ga0116149_1001494_pt1 | contig 28193 bp, 22 predicted proteins | sample AD_UKC057_MetaG_FD_89787 | JGI IMG/M metagenome (GOLD analysis project Ga0116149, IMG submission 89787) | Active sludge microbial communities of municipal wastewater-treating anaerobic digesters from USA - AD_UKC057_MetaG | ecosystem: Engineered > Bioreactor > Anaerobic > Digestate | place: USA...
CTCGCGCGCACGACGGCGCTGGAAAACGTCGAAGTCCCCCTGCTCTACAACAAAGACGGAAGCAAAAACCGCAGGGAGCGGGCATTGGATGCGCTCCGGACACTGGGCCTGGAAGACAGGCGCCACCACCACCCCAACCAGCTTTCCGGCGGTCAGCAGCAGCGGGTGGCCATCGCCCGCGCGCTGGTCAACAACGCGCCGCTCGTCCTTGCCGACGAACCGACCGGCAACCTGGACACGAAAACCAGCATCGAAATCATGGAGCTCTTCGTCCGGCTCAACGAAGAGAAAAATATCACCATTGTCCTGGTCACGCATGAACCGGACATTTCCGCCTACAGCAAGCGCATCATCCATTTCCTGGACGGAAAACTGGTCAGCGACTCGGTAAACAAACGATGATCAACTTTCTTTCCACCGCTAAAATTTCTCTGCGCGCCCTGCGCGCCAACAAGATGCGTTCGGCGCTGACCATGCTGGGAATCATCATCGGCGTGGCCGCCGTCATCACGATGCTGGCGGTCGGCCGGGGCGCCAGCAATAAAATATCCGAGCAGATTGCCACCGTGGGCAGCAACCTGATCATCGTCCTTCCCGGCTCGACCACCGCAAGCGGCATTCGCCTGGGCAGCGGCGCCTTTCAGAACCTGACCCGCGCGGATGCCGAAGCGATCCGGCAGGAATGCTCCGCGGTGGCCACAACCGCCCCGATCCTCAACGGCAGCGCCCAGATCATCTACGGCAACGCCAACTGGCCGAGCGTCGTCTTCGGAACGGATGAAAACATGCTGGAAGTCCGGGACTGGACCCTGTCGGCCGGCCGGAACTTTTACGATCAGGAAATCCGCAGCGCGGCCAAAGTCTGTCTGCTGGGACAAACCGTCGTGGACAATCTATTCGGCAACGACGACCCGCTCCACAAAACGGTCCGCATCAAAAAAGTCCCGTTTGTCGTCATCGGCGTTCTGGCCCCGAAAGGCCAGTCCATGATGGGCCAGGACCAGGACGATATCGTCTATGCGCCGGTCTCCGCCGCGCAGAGAAACCTTTTCGGAAGGTCGTTTCCGGGCACGGTGCGCTCCATCATGGTCAAGGCTAAGAGCACGGAAGATCTGGACCGGGCGGAACAGCAAATCAAGGAACTGCTGCGGCAGCGGCACCGCATCGGCGCGGGCCAGGAAGACGACTTCACCGTCCGCAACCTGACGCAAATGATGCAGATGGCGGAGCAGGCTTCCCGCGTCATGGCGCTTCTGCTGGCCGCCATCGCCGGTGTTTCGCTTCTGGTGGGCGGCATCGGCATCATGAACATCATGCTGGTTTCGGTCACGGAGCGCACCAGGGAAATCGGCATCCGCATGGCCGTCGGCGCCAAAACCTGGGACATCCGCCTGCAATTCATCATCGAGGCGATGATTCTCTCGCTCATCGGCGGATTGATCGGCGTTTTGCTGGGCATTCTGTTCGCGGAGCTTCTATCCTTTTTCGCCGGCTGGACAATCCTGATTTCAACCTACTCCATCCTTCTCTCCTTTGGATTCTCCGGCCTGGTCGGCATCTTTTTCGGCTTCTATCCGGCCTACAAGGCCTCTTTGATGAACCCCATCGACGCTCTGCGGCATGAATGAGCGGTCACGCGCCCGCCGCCGAATAATTGTATTGACCTGAACCCGCATTTACGGTAAAAGCTTCAACAATTTCAAAGCGGCGGCTTGGACGGCGCAGGCTTTGGCGTTCATTTTGTGAGACAAAAAATATCGATAAAGGGAGGCGGGGAAAAATTATGAGTATGGATATTACGGCCCCCATGCCGGGGAAAATCGCCAGCATCGCGGTGAACGTGGGCACGCAGGTGCAGGAAGAAGAGGAAGTGATCATCATGGACGCCATGAAAATGGAGATCCCCGTGTATGCCCCGGGCGCTGGAACCATCAAGGAAATCAAAGTCAAGGTGGGAGACTCCGTCAATGAAGGCCAGGTGCTGGCCGTTCTGGAATAAATCGATTTGGACGATGGAACCCGTTTTGCGATGTTCAGAATCGCAAGACGGGTTTTTTTCTTTTCGGGCCATTTTATACTGTGCTTACCTAAGTCAAGAAACCGATGAGGGGATGGCGTATGGAAAAAACCATTACGAAAGTGTACGTGGACAACGAAGGATTTGTTGTGTTCGTCTGCTCCAAATGCAATTTGATACAAAAGCAGGAAGCAAAAACCTATGGAGGCGCCAAAGGCCCGATTCAAGTTCAATGCACCTGCGGAAACGTCTATGACGTGGAAATCGAGTTTCGGAAATTCTACCGCAAGGGAATCCGGGTGGACGGCCTGTACTTCGGAGTGACCAACCCCAAAATCTGGGGGAAAATGGTTTTGAAAAACGTCTCGATGCAGGGATGCGGTTTTGAAACGATGGGCGTCAACCCGCTTCAGCCGGGGGATTTGATCAAAATTGAATTTCAGCTCAATGATGCAAAGCGTTCCGTCATTAAAAAACAGGCCGCCGTCCGCTCCATCTTCAAGAAATATGTCGGCTGCCAGTTCCAGGAGCCGCCCAACTCCATGGACGCGGATCTGGGCTTCTACCTGAGGACTCCGTAACTCTTGAGCATCCTTCAAGCCATCGGCCCCGCCGGAGGTTCGTCATGAGAAACTCACTTGCAATCATCAGTCTTGCGCCGGTCCTCATCGCCCAGGCCCTCTACGTGCGGCGCGTGACCCCCAGACTGCCCGAGCCTCTGGGGGAGCGATCCGGCGAGCACGGCTCCGGCCCGCCGCTCAAACTGCTTATCGCCGGCGATTCCGCGGCGGCGGGCGTCGGCGTCTCGCGGCAGAGCGAGGCCCTTTCCGGTCAACTGGTCCGCGCGCTCGGCCAGAACTTCCGCGTGTCCTGGAAACTGATCGCCCGCACCGGCCACCGGGCAAAGGACGTCCTGACCATGCTGGAGGAGATACCGCCGGAGAAACTCGACGTGGTGGTCACCTCCATCGGCGTCAACGACGTCACTCACGGGACCGGCAGGCAAACCTGGATTGCAAGGCAGGAAAAAATCATTCGCCTGCTTTTGTCCAAATTTGATTCACCGCATGTCATTTTATCCGGCATTCCCCCCATGCATCTTTTTCCCGCCCTGCCCCAGCCCCTGCGCTGGTATCTGGGCAGCAGGGCCAAGCATTTCAACCACGCGCTGGAGCAATCCGTTCAGGGATGCAGCCGGTGCACATTTGTAAGCATTGATTTTCCCCTGGAGACAACCTATATGGCCGACGACGGCTTTCACCCGGGAACCCGCGCCTACTCCTTCTGGGCGAAGCATCTGGCCGGCATCATTACTGCGAAAATAGAATCAAGGTAAAGCTTTCCGGCGCACCTGAAGGTACGCCCTACATAGCTCTTTTGTCATTCCCGCGAAGGCGGGAATCCATAAAAAGGTCTATAATCCTGAACAACCACTCAGGGCCTGAAGCTGACCGGGCCTGAAGGCACGGACTACATTCAGGGTTCATCCCTCACCCTCAATGGAGCGCTTCCCGACAGGAACATTTTCCACAGGGCTTTAAAGGTCGAATAGTCATGCCCGCCGGCAATGGCATAAACGCGGTCCGGCGGCAAGACCGGGGCCAGCAGCAGCGCTCCCTTCCCGTAAAAATCTTCCGTGCCGTATCCCAGGTACACGATTTTTTCCGGGCGTCCGGCCACCTCCGTTTTGAGCCACGTCCAGAGCATCCTCTGCCAATCGTCATCATCCTGAAGAGCGCCGGGCTTCCAGCAGCTCAGGCCGCCCGCCGCATCAATTTCATCCAGAATCGACTGCGTGCCCAGAAACGGCGCCATCAGATACACACCCGCAACATCCTCCGGATATTCCTTCAGATAAAGGATCGCGCCCAAGCCCCCCATGGAAGCGCCGACAAGCCATATTTTCCGGCAGCCTTCGGCCTTTGCCGGGTCGATCACGTCCTCTTTCAGCCTTTGAATCATGCTGCGATCCATGTAGTATCCGATATGCACGTCGGGTGCGGCCATGTCATACGCCAGCCCGCGCGCCAGGACTTCGTCCACAAATCCCTGCTCTTCAAAACTTTCGTTGCCGCCTCCCATGCCGCGCAGGAAGACAATCAGCCGCCGTTCTTCATGCTGACCGGGTTGATCATACCTCAACACATGCAAAGGCGTATTCGACCAGGATACGCAGCCCGTTGCCAAAGCGACCAGCATCAAAACAGTCAAAAGCATCGTGATCTTCTTGATATTCTTCGTGATATTCATCTTTTGGGATTCCTAATTATTATCAGGTTATTTATCACGTTTATCGGGTATTATCATCTTTAGTTATTTATCCACTAACACGTCCTAAAGATTTCCAGTTTGTGCTACAAGTGAAGGCTTTCATGTCCATTGATATCATTATAGATTTTTCTTATTACCTAATTTAGTACCTAATTTACTGGGTATTACCCAATTCATGGGTTTCCTTTGCTATACTAGAGCGTACTTGAACCGTCGGCATACAAGCCATCGGGCCACAACACGTGTCAGATCGGCATGCCAACAATATAATCCGAGCTTCATTCCACGCGCCTGCGCGGTGCGCGACGCGAACTGTCAAATATTTTTTAACAGTTGCTTCCGTAAGCAGTTCACCTTCGTCATAAATGCTTTGAATATGATGACTTATGTTTTGTTTGGATGTCTGAAACAGATCAGCCATCATCTGCTGGGTCAGCCAGACTGTCTCGTTATCGAGACGGACGTCAAGCTTTACGCGCCCACGCGGGGCGCGACACCGTCCTTATAAGATTATCGTGTATTTATTCCCGTTTCAATCCACGCGCCCACGCGGGGCGCGACTCGGATGTTTCCATGCCTTTGGCGGTAAGAGTTGGTTTCAATCCACGCGCCCACGCGGGGCGCGACCTTGCGGACGTATCAGCGTAAGCAATTTGCCTGAGTTTCAATCCACGCGCCCACGCGGGGCGCGACAACTTCTTACAGGCGGCGCAATATTCTTTCGTGTGTTTCAATCCACGCGCCCACGCGGGGCGCGACGAGGCGGGGCAAGAGAGATTTAAGCAAGCTGCCTTGTTTCAATCCACGCGCCCACGCGGGGCGCGACACACATCGGGCGCAAGCCCGGCCACCGGCAGGGGTTTCAATCCACGCGCCCACGCGGGGCGCGACGACGGACGCAATAACATTCTTTTTTGACATAATGTTTCAATCCACGCGCCCACGCGGGGCGCGACATCAATCTCTGCATCAGTCAAGTAACCCTGTGGGTTTCAATCCACGCGCCCACGCGGGGCGCGACGTGTCACAGACACCGCAAATCAGGAAATAACAGGTTTCAATCCACGCGCCCACGCGGGGCGCGACGGGATAGGGTTATTTACAGTGGTGGGACTACGAGTTTCAATCCACGCGCCCACGCGGGGCGCGACGTAAGTAGTGGAGCCGGAGGAACTGGACGTACCGGGTTTCAATCCACGCGCCCACGCGGGGCGCGACAAGGAGGCCCGCCAGCCGCGCCGCGTGTCGTGGTGTTTCAATCCACGCGCCCACGCGGGGCGCGACTCCACGCTTATGTTCAAGTGGTGACCGTATTTTGTTTCAATCCACGCGCCCACGCGGGGCGCGACAATACTGATAAGATAAGATAGTCAATCAATCATCGTTTCAATCCACGCGCCCACGCGGGGCGCGACAGAAATGGAGAGTAAGGCTATGAATAAATGTTTAGTTTCAATCCACGCGCCCACGCGGGGCGCGACTTTCAGGGCCATGTTGTTTTCCGGATCTGTCCAGTTTCAATCCACGCGCCCACGCGGGGCGCGACGGAGCGTTACGGCTACAATTACCTTGAGCGCGCAGTTTCAATCCACGCGCCCACGCGGGGCGCGACCAAGCTGCTTGTATTTCGTGTCCTTATCGACGATGTTTCAATCCACGCGCCCACGCGGGGCGCGACAGCTCGCGTGCTTCCAGGTAATCAAGTTCCCTGCGTTTCAATCCACGCGCCCACGCGGGGCGCGACGATTTCAAGTCTGTGCTGGTGGCGACGGGCGTTAGTTTCAATCCACGCGCCCACGCGGGGCGCGACTCTTTATCTGAATCTTTATCTTTACCATGTAATAGTTTCAATCCACGCGCCCACGCGGGGCGCGACTCTGCGCGGTTAAATTTAAGAAGGCGATGGAGTCGTTTCAATCCACGCGCCCACGCGGGGCGCGACGACGGCCTTTGACGGCCTTGACGTGGCGGCAAGTTTCAATCCACGCTCCCACGCGGGGCGCGACTCCGACAACCCCAATGACGCGGCGGGCCTGAATTGTTTCAATCCACGCGCCCACGCGGGGCGCGACGCGAATCGAAGTTGACCCATAACCTGCTTGTCGAGTTTCAATCCACGCGCCCACGCGGGGCGCGACATCAACTGTTCTTCGCTTTGCTCGGACCCATCCCGTTTCAATCCACGCGCCCACGCGGGGCGCGACTAACTACTGATAAGATAAGATAGCCAATTTATCGTTTCAATCCACGCGCCCACGCGGGGCGCGACCGATTTTAGCCCTCATATAGCATGCGCCACTGTTGTTTCAATCCACGCGCCCACGCGGGGCGCGACGATTAAGGTGCGTTGGAGCGCGGGGATATTGACATGTTTCAATCCACGCGCCCACGCGGGGCGCGACTTAATGGTTAAAAATGCAAATCCATAAGCAAAACGTTTCAATCCACGCGCCCACGCGGGGCGCGACATAATGGATGACATGCCTCAAGATTGCGACCTTGTTTCAATCCACGCGCCCACGCGGGGCGCGACTTGATGTTAGCCCTCATATAGCATGCGCCACTGTTGTTTCAATCCACGCGCCCACGCGGGGCGCGACCAACAACATCACCAACACGGCAGGCGTAGGAACGGTTTCAATCCACGCGCCCACGCGGGGCGCGACCACGGCGACGATTTTCTTCCCCTGCCCGCGATATGTTTCAATCCACGCGCCCTCGCGGGGCGCGACAACCACCTATTAGTTCTCCCATTCTCTCTTTAAAGTTTCAATCCACGCGCCCACGCGGGGCGCGACGAGGCCGGTTCCCACGGTGTTGTTGACGACAAGCGTTTCAATCCACGCGCCCACGCGGGGCGCGACGGCAATTTGAAAAAGACAACAGGCACGGCCGTTGTGTTTCAATCCACGCGCCCACGCGGGGCGCGACCGGCGGCAACTGGGAGCGTAAAACATGGACATGAGTTTCAATCCACGCGCCCACGCGGGGCGCGACTGATCATCCGGTCGCCCGGCGGTGTTGTGGCTTGTTTCAATCCACGCGCCCACGCGGGGCGCGACCGCTGGCGGTGCCAATAGTCAATGTCGTCAACGGTGTTTCAATCCACGCGCCCACGCGGGGCGCGACCGGCCAGGGCGCCGACTGCCGTTCCACCGGGGCCGTTTCAATCCACGCGCCCACGCGGGGCGCGACTAGTTACGATGATTTTCTTCGTTGCCGTGTTTGTGTTTCAATCCACGCGCCCACGCGGGGCGCGACTTGATCAACTCGCCACGCGCATGGGCCTGACGATGTTTCAATCCACGCGCCCACGCGGGGCGCGACGCCGCGCCGCCGGCCGACGTTTGTATGCAGACGATGTTTCAATCCACGCGCCCACGCGGGGCGCGACTCGGGCATTTATATTTTCCATGCGCCCAAGCGATGTTTCAATCCACGCGCCCACGCGGGGCGCGACGCCAGTGGACCTTTGGCGTGGGCGATGGATTTAATGTTTCAATCCACGCGCCCACGCGGGGCGCGACATCCAAGAGTTCGGACGGTCGTTTAATAGTTTATGTTTCAATCCACGCGCCCACGCGGGGCGCGACTTATTGTTAATTACTAGCTGGCCGCACACAGAACGTTTCAATCCACGCGCCCACGCGGGGCGCGACCATAAGCATGGTATTTTTATAGGCTTGCTTCTGTGTTTCAATCCACGCGCCCACGCGGGGCGCGACCCTGTAAACATGACTTGTTCATGTACGGATAGAGGTTTCAATCCACGCGCCCACGCGGGGCGCGACCACCGTTGACGATTTCATCGTCGATCTTGAATCCGTTTCAATCCACGCGCCCACGCGGGGCGCGACTCCGGCAAGGGTTAGAAAGTACCGATTTGACAACGTTTCAATCCACGCGCCCACGCGGGGCGCGACTGCCTTTATTGGCCGCAGCGATCATGGACTGCGGGTTTCAATCCACGCGCCCACGCGGGGCGCGACACCCTTTGCAGACCATCCCTTTGCCGTATGCCTTGTTTCAATCCACGCGCCCACGCGGGGCGCGACGGCAGAAATCGAAATTATAAATCAGGAGGCATTATGTTTCAATCCACGCGCCCACGCGGGGCGCGACAGTTGCAAGCGGCAGGCGTGACCAGCAATCACGGTTTCAATCCACGCGCCCACGCGGGGCGCGACTTGAGATCGTGGCGACCTGCGCTGACTGTACCCGTTTCAATCCACGCGCCCACGCGGGGCGCGACCGATTTGTTATCTTGATTTTTAGGAGGTTAAGATGTTTCAATCCACGCGCCCACGCGGGGCGCGACAAAGCGGATAACGAAACCCGCTTGAAAGAGATCGTTTCAATCCACGCGCCCACGCGGGGCGCGACGCTTGCTATAGTAGAGGCCAAAATGCTCCATCGTGTTTCAATCCACGCGCCCACGCGGGGCGCGACCAGAGCCTTCAGGTTCGCCTCCGGCATAAGGTTTGTTTCAATCCACGCGCCCACGCGGGGCGCGACGCGATTTGTTATCTTGATTTTTAGGAGGTTAAGATGTTTCAATCCACGCGCCCACGCGGGGCGCGACCGTTTGCGCTTGATTATGTTCATTTCAGCAACCCGTTTCAATCCACGCGCCCACGCGGGGCGCGACAAAAATGATCGATAATCTAATCAATGGGAATTTGTTTCAATCCACGCGCCCACGCGGGGCGCGACACACGCTCTACGTTGACCATGAGGCGTATGGGGTGTTTCAATCCACGCGCCCACGCGGGGCGCGACACACGCTCTACGTTGACCATGAGGCGTATGGGGTGTTTCAATCCACGCGCCCACGCGGGGCGCGACCAAAGACAGCAGCTTAACCATTAACCCTTAAGGAGTTTCAATCCACGCGCCCACGCGGGGCGCGACGAGGGAGGCCATGTAGCCATACCGGGCGGATCAGGTTTCAATCCACGCGCCCACGCGGGGCGCGACATCAAAAAAGCGATTGCGGAAGATTGGTATAATGTTTCAATCCACGCGCCCACGCGGGGCGCGACTTTTGCGATAATGCCGATGAAATTCCAGTGTCCAGTTTCAATCCACGCGCCCACGCGGGGCGCGACGAATTGGACTGGCTCAGTCGGCTAGGACGCAATGTTTCAATCCACGCGCCCACGCGGGGCGCGACGGAAATGGGGAGGACTGGGAGGACATCCTTGCAGGTTTCAATCCACGCGCCCACGCGGGGCGCGACGGCACCCTCTCTGGCGCATCGCCGCTGGTTTTTGTTTCAATCCACGCGCCCACGCGGGGCGCGACGTCTCACGGCGGCATTGGATCAGTCCGGCGGAAAGTTTCAATCCACGCGCCCACGCGGGGCGCGACTCTTATTGCGCGGGCGATATCGCGGCGTGGAACGTTTCAATCCACGCGCCCACGCGGGGCGCGACGGGCGGCGTTTGCGGCTCCGGAAAACAGTGAGGTGTTTCAATCCACGCGCCCACGCGGGGCGCGACCCACCAATCGGCGGACTTTGCGCCCTCAATCAACGTTTCAATCCACGCGCCCACGCGGGGCGCGACACAACGCGATCGGAATCGGGCGTGGAGTATGCGCTGTTTCAATCCACGCGCCCACGCGGGGCGCGACCCCTCATGCGGGATCAGTTCGCCCAGGGGATGCGTTTCAATCCACGCGCCCACGCGGGGCGCGACATCGAGTCGCAAAGGGTCTTGAACTGCTTATCCCGTTTCAATCCACGCGCCCACGCGGGGCGCGACACGAATTTATCAGGCCACAAATTGCATTGCTGTTGTTTCAATCCACGCGCCCACGCGGGGCGCGACCAAGATATTGCCAAAGAAATATTCCGAGAAGCACGTTTCAATCCACGCGCCCACGCGGGGCGCGACACGCCGATGACTGCGTGCTGACGCCGATCAGCGAGTTTCAATCCACGCGCCCACGCGGGGCGCGACGCTGAATGCACGTTTGACCATCTCTGGGAAATAGTTTCAATCCACGCGCCCACGCGGGGCGCGACTGGTCGCCCTTCTTTACCCCCTGAGCCGTGTCGTGTTTCAATCCACGCGCCCACGCGGGGCGCGACCAAAGCTGGAAAAGAAGCACGGGCTGGAGAATGTGTTTCAATCCACGCGCCCACGCGGGGCGCGACATGAGGCAACTGCGGCCTGTGATTTTTTTGCAGAGTTTCAATCCACGCGCCCACGCGGGGCGCGACGGAGAAAGAGAAAGCCCTTGATGACGGCGAACAGGTTTCAATCCACGCGCCCACGCGGGGCGCGACATGACACCGTTGAGTTTGAGTTGTGCGACAAAGTGTTTCAATCCACGCGCCCACGCGGGGCGCGACACCTTGGGAGGTAAGCGATGAGCGGATTGAAAGTGTTTCAATCCACGCGCCCACGCGGGGCGCGACCTTGCAAAGGGGTAAACATGGGCGCCGATACGAAGTTTCAATCCACGCGCCCACGCGGGGCGCGACGTTTGAGATCGGGAGAAAGGACCTTACCATGAGTGTTTCAATCCACGCGCCCACGCGGGGCGCGACCCATACAGAGCCACACCCCAAGGTATTGTTAATTGTTTCAATCCACGCGCCCACGCGGGGCGCGACAAATAATCAGCGCGATATGGACCGATTGCGTATTGTTTCAATCCACGCGCCCACGCGGGGCGCGACGTGGCTGATTCAGTTCGTTCCGACGCACCATGTAGCGTTTCAATCCACGCGCCCACGCGGGGCGCGACCATCAATCCTCGCTCTTATGGGGTGCGTCGTCGTGTTTCAATCCACGCGCCCACGCGGGGCGCGACTGAAAGCGGTTATGACCTGCGCCTGATAGATGAAGTTTCAATCCACGCGCCCACGCGGGGCGCGACGCCAATAAGACAGGTCATTGACGACCGACCGTCCTGTTTCAATCCACGCGCCCACGCGGGGCGCGACCCCATAGACACACCGAGGGACATAAGAAGAAAACTGTTTCAATCCACGCGCCCACGCGGGGCGCGACCTTCATTCCCCAACCGACTGAGCCAGTCCAATTCGTTTCAATCCACGCGCCCACGCGGGGCGCGACTAGAGCAATTCGCAAATAACGAATGGCAGAAGGTGTTTCAATCCACGCGCCCACGCGGGGCGCGACTCGTAAACATGGGATATTAGATACCCACTTCGCTGTTTCAATCCACGCGCCCACGCGGGGCGCGACATGCCCATGTAGCCATGTTTAATACCGCCGAAAAGTTTCAATCCACGCGCCCACGCGGGGCGCGACAACTGCCCGGTGTGGAAGAAGTTGAAGGGAGAAAGTTTCAATCCACGCGCCCACGCGGGGCGCGACGTAATTCCAGCTTATTACCTGCCACGGCCAGTTTGTTTCAATCCACGCGCCCACGCGGGGCGCGACTCTTCATGCCCCGTTGGGCTTCCCGCCTCACCCTTGTTTCAATCCACGCGCCCACGCGGGGCGCGACCTTAAAATCTGTTTGTTGCTATGAGTATCAAGATGTTTCAATCCACGCGCCCACGCGGGGCGCGACAAGCGTATTCCGTCAAGTAAAGTAGTTGAAGTCCTGTTTCAATCCACGCGCCCACGCGGGGCGCGACGGACAAACCCGTCCGACGTGGCCAACACCATCTTGTTTCAATCCACGCGCCCACGCGGGGCGCGACTTGACCTCCCCAGGTGCTCCCTGCCCGAAACCATGTTTCAATCCACGCGCCCACGCGGGGCGCGACCTGGGCGAAGGTGGATAACGGCGGCGGCACAAGTGTTTCAATCCACGCGCCCACGCGGGGCGCGACTCCTTCCCGGATATTACTTGATGTGTTTTAAATGTTTCAATCCACGCGCCCACGCGGGGCGCGACGATTATTTGGGGATTGCTCAACCGGCATTTTATGTTTCAATCCACGCGCCCACGCGGGGCGCGACGCTTGTCGATCTGCTTCTTGGTAGCTTCCGGAAGGCGGTTTCAATCCACGCGCCCACGCGGGGCGCGACACTGGCCAAGACCATCGGCGAGCTGGTGGATATGTTTCAATCCACGCGCCCACGCGGGGCGCGACGTGAGCGTCGACGGCAAAAAACCTTGAGATAGTGTTTCAATCCACGCGCCCACGCGGGGCGCGACCCCGATTCCCTCGCCATGATCCGGGTCATGACTGTTTCAATCCACGCGCCCACGCGGGGCGCGACAACCGGGCGGGGGTTTCGGCCTCCGCCCACAAATGTTTCAATCCACGCGCCCACGCGGGGCGCGACCCGTTTCCGTTTCCTATTTTCGCCCAGTTATCACGTTTCAATCCACGCGCCCACGCGGGGCGCGACCTGGTCGTCGAATAGTTGTGGAATTGGGTATTTAGTTTCAATCCACGCGCCCACGCGGGGCGCGACCCAAAACCCTGTAACGCGTTTCAGTCTTATGCTCGTTTCAATCCACGCGCCCACGCGGGGCGCGACTGAGCTGAATCAAGAGTTTTTGCCGCCTGAAATGTTTCAATCCACGCGCCCACGCGGGGCGCGACTCTGTGTGGACAGTTAATACTCAACCTTACAAAGTTTCAATCCACGCGCCCACGCGGGGCGCGACTATTTGCTGCTAATAAATTACAAATATTGACTTTCTTTCTGGTTAATCGCGAATCTGTATGTTTTTGGCTTTGCAATATTAAATTTTCAAAGAACCATCTACAATAACTAAGCAATATTGATTACTTGCAAGTTCCGCGAACCTAAAATAAAAAGCTGTCCGCTACAGGTTCGCGGAGGCCTTTTAAACAATGAGAGGCCCTTCCTGATCAATAGTCTTTTTAGCTCCAATATGCTCTATTCTTCTATGCCAATTGGAACCGAGAAAATAAAATCTCAGGCTGTCTTCCTCGGGATCAATTTCCTTGACTAGTCTTTCCCTCAAGACAGCCCACTGAGCGGGATCAACAATGCATTCGAAAACGGAATATTGCACCCGCTGGCCATAATCCTGACAGGCTTTGGCAACACGCCTTAAACGCCTTGGCCCCTTTTTGTCTTGCATCGCCACGTCGTAGCTTACCAACACAAGCATAATGTAATTCCTATTTCCAAATAAATGGCGGGTAACCATCTAAGTCGCCCCTCAGGCAACGCGCCAAAAGGAGGGACTGAACGTGAAATAATATTCCGACGGATACTTTTTCATTCAAAAATGGATGCATGATTTCATCCTGTTTTCTTTCCTGATACGCTACCAGCAGCGTTTTTCTTGTTTCATCTGTCATGATCACTGCGCCCGCTTCCGTTTTCTTAAAACCCTTCGCATTAACCTGACGGAGATTGATAAGCGACAATGCCAGTCGATCCGCCAGAAACGGCCGAAATTCTTCCATCAAATCCAGCGCCAGGCTGGGACGTCCCGGTCTATCGCGATGGAGAAAGCCCACAGCCGGATCCAAACCAACCGATTCCAACGCGCTGCGGCAATCATGCACCAAAAGCGTATATAAAAATGACAATAGGCAATTAACGTTGTCCATCGGCGGTCGACGGTTGCGTTCCTGAAAAGAAAATTCTTCTTTTTGCGCCACAATCAGATGATCAAAGATGCTGAAGTAGGTATGTGCAGCATCACCTTCCAAGCCTCTAACTTCGTCCAAGACTTGATTTAATTCCAAAGAGCGCAGTGAGCGGCTAAGATCGTCAATGCCTTTGCGAAGCATAGAATCGTTCATCTTTCCGGAATGATCGCGCAAAGCCCTCTGAAGAACAGTGCGGCAATTGACAATTTTCCCCGTCACAAAAGACGTTGCCATTTTAGCCGAATATTCCTGATCATCAGCCAGCCGATACTGTTCACGGCGCAGCAGAACATTGCCGGATACCGGCCCCTGCACCCGTGCCAGGAAGCGGCCATTTTCCGTCAGAAAACTAAGACCAACCCCATTTTCCCCGCAAAAGCCCATTAGAAACGGACTGCATGACACATTGCCGAAACACACAATGCCGCCAATCGTATGAATCGGAACGCGCAAGCGGACTTCCTGATTCACTTTGACCACAACCGTTTCACCTTCTTTTGAGAGATAAGCGCCCTGTGTGGTTACAAATAACGTATTCAGGTGTTTTTTCATGTGTCATCCAGCATTCGCTTCAGATAACTTTCAACTGAGCGCTTTTTCTGGATCGTTCTGGGCATGCATTCACCAACAATTGAACAGCTTTCGCAACGTTTGGAATAAACAGGTTTGGGTGTTTGACCTGACTCAATCAATTCACGGGTTTTCTGCGCTGCTTCGATGGTTGCCCGACGCAACGTTTCATCAAAATCAACATCAAGGCGTCTTCTGGTTTTGCCGTAAAAGAGCGCACCTGCTGGAATGCGTTGCCCCAGCATTTCCTCCAGACACAGCGCCTGTGCGCAAAGCTGAATTTTATCACAGTGATCCGGTTTGGGCTTTCCCCGTTTATACTCAACCGGGAAAGCCTGCCAAGATCCATCCAACTGACGGTGATACTCCACCAAATCTGCCTTACCGATGATTCCCAATTCCAAAGACCGCAAAGCCGCACCTCGCTCGATTCGGACATCGCCGCGCGATTCATTGCCTTCATCATGCACATGCTCATGCATGATTCGCCCTTCCGCGGTCAGGCGGTTTTCCGCCCAGACCTGTTCGACATGAATCAAAGCGCACTGCCTTGAACAAAAAGCGTAATGCTGTAGGGCGGATAACTGGATCAGATCGTCAGGGGAAATCATGGTGGTATTACCTAATTAAGTGTGTTTTGAGTGTGGCTATATCTTGATTTCCGCTGTCACACCCGCAGGAACTTGTGTTGAATCAAATTTAACGGTGTAATCACTAAAGTCTCTGGCAGGTTTGTCATTGTTTTTGGCCCGCTCAATTGAAACAAGGTCAAACAGCTTATGGGCGGGAATGTTGCCCATTGGGGAGTCATGTTTGAAAACAATCAATTTTCGTGTGGCCATCAGGCCGCGAGCGGCGGAATGGTCATGTTCGAACATGTTGCACAGTGCTTCCCAGAAAACATTCAAATCCTCTTCGCTAAAGCCCGTCTGGCCTGCCAGAGGTGCAGAGATGAAACCATGGCAACGATAGAGCGCGTAAGGTACGGTAAATTTTCTGCCCATCGTTCTATTGTCACCGGATTGTTTTTCTGCTTCTTCCTTTGTGGCAACGGCCATTCGTGTAATACTGTGTTCAAGAGGAACAACTTGATCAACGCTCCGAGAGAAGGTAATCTGTATCGGACCACGAACTTGACCAGCATTTGCACCGGTACTCAATACTGCACCAAAAGTGCGAATGTCATAGTAAGAATTACACATAGAATCGCGGCCTTTTCCAACCTCGCCACCCTGTGCAACACCTTTTGTCTTTCTTTTGTCGCCATCTTGCTTATCTTTTGGTGCTTCATCCAGATCAATACCGATCTTTTCATATTCACCACTTATAAAATTATTAAGAATGGCTTTCTCTTTTATGAAGATTTTATAAGTATCAGCTTCGTTTTTAACCAACTGAACGTAATTTCTCACTTTTCTTTTGATGCAAACATCTGTTACCAGACCATTTCCTGTCTCAGGATCAATACGGGGAAGGTTGCCCGCGTCGGGGTCGCCGTTGGGATTTCCGTCTTTTACGTCAAATAATAATACGAAGTCATAGCGGTTTTGAATTGTATTCGTCATGATGTTTTCTCCTTTTCAGATTGTTAATTATTGTTCTTATTATCTTTTGTTGTGAAAAAGTCCTGGCGTTGATGGTAGTAACCCACCGCGAAACGACCCTGATCTGACAGAGACAAATGTGCCGAGAATTCATCAATACCCGACATGATTTCGCCAATAAGCTTTTCAAAGTTAATGGCCCGGCCACGGTTATCCAGTTTTGCGATATGATGGTTTTTAAGTTTCATCAGAAGCGCGAAAACCGCCACGGGTGTGCTTGATGCGGCTCCGTAGAAGCGATCTCGTATGGTAGCGTTAAGCCCCGGATTTGCCTCCTCCTGCGCCCTTTCCAGCACCGCAAACAGGCGGCCAAGTCTGTAACCTGTATTGTTGTTTGTGATATCCAATGACATGCCGACCTCCTTTTGATTTGAATGATAGTATCTGGTTTCCCGTATCAATATCGCCTTGATCAAAGACGCGCGTGTATAAGATACATTTTGAATTGATTTTCCATTTTGATCTTTCTTGGATTGTTCTGCTTTGATTCGATTGATAGCAGCAGACAAAAGAGATTTTGGGTAAGGCGTCCCGTTGAGAATAGACCGCATCATATCACCCGAAAGGTTTGGTTGAATGTTTTTAGCCTCACTTTGGACTGCGGTTGAAACTAAAATCTTAAACAGAGAGAGCGTATCCGGCTGGTTCGGGCCGTGAACAATCGCGCAGTCTTCAAAGTGTCTTTCGATGTGGTCAAGGACCTGTTGAACTGTGTCCTGGTACCAGAAACGCACGGCAATTCGGGCGGCATTTGGCGCAAGTCCAAGGACATAGAATTTGGTTTGCAAATCGAGTTCAGGTTTCGCGCCAATCTGCGGAGCACGTAGCGCGGCAACCAAGGTCTTGATGTCCTGCGTCTGGTCATCTTTGGCCGGTTCGCCAAAAATATCAGCAAACACATCTTCAAGTTGATGCTTTTTTTCGGCCCAGAAGACCGCCGTCGCGTCACCGATCAGTAGCTTTTGTTTTGATTCTTTAGCCAAAAGAAAATTTAAAGCAGTGGAATAAGCAAATGTCGCTGATTTACTAACCGGTGCATTAAAACTTTGCTCTTTACCATACGAATCAAATCCCATATTTTTCTGAAAGGCGACAATTTTTGCATTACTTTTTGTGCCTAAAATAGGTGTCCTCGGGTTTAAACGTGCTATTGATGCACGTTCGCCGGTTACGAGACATATACCTTCTCTTTCTTGCAATGTTTCTGTCTCGTCAGCTTCGTCATTACCGTCTTCGTTCTCAGTTATATATGACTTTACATCATTATTTTCACAAACCAATCTGTTCATGCCCTCTAATACAAAGCTCAGATTGCAGCCCTTGATTTTTTTACATTCCTCCCATTCCTGGCAAGCAAAAATGTCAGAGAAGTCAGTCTGACCTAAAAATTGATTGACAGCATTGATTTCGGGATTTGCAGGATACTGACTTGCAAGAATGCTGATGGCCTTTTTAAAAGAGCCATGTTGCTTAGCAGCCATTTCCTTATCGGCTTTTACGTCAGATTTAGGCCATGCCAAGATATAACCATAATGATCCCAGAGAAGATTTGACGTTTTCCATGCATTTGATCCTGAACGGCCCAATTCTTTTGGAACAAGATACTTTCTGCCGATTAGTTTTCTCCCTACTTTTGTACGTGTATCCTGTAGAGAAACAAATCTTCCCTCACCATTGATAACTATCAGGAAGGGTAATTCCTTGAACTCAAAACCTTGTGGTGGCATTTCATCTTGCTTTCTGTAGTATAAAGCATGTAGTGCATGTAGTATCATGATCGCACCTCCGCCGTTTTGAGGTCTATCGTTCCATTATAAAGCTGAGCCCGGAAGAAAGACGTGTGGCAGGCGTCAGTGCAGGTATGGACGTGTCCGCCATTGTTCCCTGCTGCGTCATGGCACATGTCATAGAGCATCCAGCCCAAATCACGCGTATCCCTGACCGGTTGGGGAAGTGACGACTCTTCCGGAATGAGCTCGAAATGGGCGGAAAATTCCCGGCAACCCAGATATGGTTGGTTAAAACACTGGCCTTTCTGCGCACGTCGGACAAACATTTCCTGAAATTTGGTGATGTTATCCTCTGCGCCAGCCTTGGTTGTCATGCTGAAATGCGCGTGTATAGTGTAGGCAACATCCCGCAGAAACAGCCCCGCCCGCTGCTGGCGCTGGTCTTCAATGAAAATCCCGTCTGTTCGTGGCGACATGCGCGCCCCCACTTCGTTTCGCCTGACCGATTCCCACCGCACCGGATTAAGAACGTCGATTCGTTCCACATGCCAGCAAATGGCGGGTTTCCAGAGAATGGCTTCCAGAATGCCCCGTGCTGCTGATGGTGTCATGACATCGTAAGAGACGCGTTCGACTTTCATCTCCGGCCGCGTGAAACAGGCGTTATCTCCCCAAACTTTCAGGAAAAAAGTCTGGCTGATCAGATTTTTGTCATTCATGTAACCTCCTTTCTTTGTTTTTATACAATAAGATCATCCGGTGCATAGACTGCCGAACGATCCGGACAGAAACCGATTTGTTCGTCATACATGGCGCTGTGCCCCTGAATATAGATGCCCTCGTGAATCAGGCGGATCGACCCTTCCGAAACGAGCCTGTCATGAAGATAGCGCGGCAGGTTTACGATATATCTCTGAAGACGCCGCATGATGTAGCGGTCGGGTTCTCTTCGTTCCAACTCGTCAATCAGCTCAGCACCCTTGCCGTAGGCAACAATCACAGTCGCCTGCCTTGAGTCATCGATGATTTTGAATTTACGGGCGGCGGTGCGGAAACTGAAACGGAATTCACTATCCGGCGCGAGGTCTTTCAAAATGCCATGTTTGTCCAGATTCTCCCCTTGCAGCCAGTACAACTCCTGAAAAAATTCTGTAAAACTCTGCGGTGTAATCAAGTCTTCACGTTCTTTTTGGAGCAACCTTTTACCGATGCCCGCCGCCTGCCTCAAGTGACCGACGGGGGGCTCCGTTGGTGGTCGAAAGACAAACACTTGCCCTTGTGAGAGCAGGCCTTCGCGATTGCAGCGGCCCGCAGCCTGCGCCATTGAATCCAGTCCACACAACGCGCGGTAAACGACCGGAAAGTCGATATCTACACCCGCCTCCACCAGTTGTGTACTGATCACCCGCGTGGGAATATCTTCTTTCAGATTCTTCTTGATGGCGGCGATAACGTCCGAGCGATGCGCACCGCACATGAGCGCGGAGAGATGAAAAGTTCCTTCCGGCATCAACTGCCAGAGTTTCCGGCAATCATCACGCCGGTTGACGACGCAAAGAACGGAGGAGTGTTCGACCAGTTTATCGCGTAACTCTTCCCATTCTACCGGTTCATCGAGGGGTTTTAATATTTTTACGTGAACGCGTTTGAGCTGTTTATTTAGCGCGTCGGGGTTTTCGATGATTTCTCTTGTATCGGTCAGCCCCTCGAACGTGAAAGATGGTGACTTCTGCGGTGAAAGCGCCGGTTGGGTTGCTGTGGATAATAAAAGTGTCACCCCATAGTGTTTTCTCAATTCATCCAGGGCGCGGAGGATCGGATTGATAAATTCCGGCGGCAGCAACTGAGCTTCATCGAGAACGACAACGCTGTTGACGATATTGTGAAGTTTGCGACATCGGCTGGTTCTACTGGCGAAAAGGGATTCAAAGAACTGCACTGCTGTGGTTACGATAATCGGTGCTTCCCAGTTTTCGCAGGCCAATCGCCTTTTTGCGTATTCCTCGTCATTTTCTGCCGGGTCAAGATTGGCGTGATGTTCAATCACAGCGTCACCAAATATTTTTTGGAATTGGTCGGCCGTCTGTTCAATGATACTGATGTAAGGAATAACGTAAATGATTCTTCGCTTTTGATGATGGGTAGCATGATGCAAGGCGAAGGCCATGGATGACAGCGTTTTGCCGCCGCCGGTAGGAACATTTAGCGTGAAGGCTCCTGGTTTATCGGCTGCCTTTAAAATACATCTTTTTAATACATCCGTCCGAATGCGATTGACTGGTGTGTCATCGGGTTTAGGCGCGTATCTTTCATCCATGAATTGAGTGAACGCTTCAAGAAGTTCTGCCATCGACGGATAATCGCCACGGAGCAGAAATGTTTCCTTGTCCATGAAGGCTTCCGTGTCCAGAAAATCGGCATCGACCAGACAAGAAAAAAGCATTCTGATCCACATCGCCGGATCAGACCCTTTGGAGGGCCGTTCCGTGGGAAAACTTTTTTCGAGTATTTCTTGCGGTATCTTTGCTTTTTGGGCGGCTTCGAGGTGGCTGATCTCTTTTAAACGGATCGACAGTGCGGCATTGCCTGTTTCATCGGGTAACCAATCCGGAAGACCAGCATGATGTCCGGCAATAAGATAAGAAAAAAGACGACCCGCTTTGTCGAATCTTTCGATAGCCCATTGGGCGCCTGCGGTTGAATGGTTGACTTTGCTTATGTAATTGCTGGTTTCCTCGTCAATGCCTGTGGCAATCCGGATCATTGATTGAAATGCCGCTGAATATTTCCCAAGATCATGCCAGAGTCCTGCAAGATAACCCCACTGCGTTGCACCAAAGTCGGATGCAAAATAGGCGGTGCGCTTGGCTGTGTTGATCAAATGATCTTCAACAGAGTGAATGCATTTCTTTTCGCATACATGAGCAATAGGTGTTTCGATGTTATTCATTTTGTTAACCGCAGGTTAAAGTTTAAAGTTCCAATAACACGTCTGAATCATTATCAACTGATTATTTACGATTTCGCCTTGCGGCGGTTTTTGAGGAATTCTTTGTTCCCCGTATAATCTATTCGGGCCTGGTGAACAATCCGATATTCCACAAATCACAAATCGAACAAGGATACGGGGACATATTTATTCGATCCACAGTCCACCTCCCGACCCTCCGGAATGCCCAGTATACAACGGACAAGCTGCCGGACTTGCGCGGCAGCACATTCGATTAAGCATACCTGTCCCTTCCCTGCTGGATGGACAAATATTCTGATCTTCAAATTCTTTGACTGGTTTTGCATGGAGGTCGTCCAGGATCTTTGCCGGATTGAATCCGTCATCATTGCTGATGACCTGGCCGCTGTGTCTGCTTGCCTTCATACGCTGATTCTTAGGCAAATTCAAGGGTTGCATCATAATATTTGTCATTTGATAAATTTTGTCCAACCTATCGATGAAATTTCTACACGTTTAATGCACTCTGGCGGCAATGGGATGTTAATCATTGCTGACTCAAATCCCAGCACAGAGGCCTTTGCCGTTGTTTGGCAGAGACGATATGAGGTTCCTGCTGCTATTTCAATGCCCAAACGACAACGGTATGTCGCATTATTTTCAATCTGCTGATTTTTTATCGCTGATCATGAGGTGAGGAAGTCCGCGATGTAAACGGCTTTTTCGGTCAGCAAATCCCCTTGGTGCGGCTGCGGAAGTTTTGTTTTTCTGTCCGGCTCTTTTGTGTTAGATTGCAGGCCATCATTATTCTCTTGCAAAAAGGAAAACGCATGAACTGGATCATTCTGATTTTCGCCGGCATGTTTGAAGTCGCGTGGGCCATCGGTCTGAAATACACGGAAGGCTTTACCAGGCTCTGGCCGACGGTTTGGACGGCGGGGGCAATGGTCGTGAGTATGCTGCTTTTGGGCATTGCCATGAAGGGCATTCCGGTGGGAACGGCCTACAGTGTTTGGGTCGGCGTTGGAGCTGCCGGCACGGTCATCCTGGGCATTGTGCTTTTTGGAGAACCCGCAAATGCAGGAAGGCTTATCAGTGCCGCTCTCATCATCATCGGCATCATCGGCCTGAAACTCTGGACGCCGTCCTAGCTGTCGCACCAGCGCGGAAGACCGGTTAAACCAAAACGGAGCTGTGGCTGACTGAATCGAATATATTTGTGTATCCTATCTTACTGATTTTTCCGGTTTCAGGCCCTCCTTGCGGGAACGGTTTTTCGCAGCATCAAAGTTTATCTGGCACCCATGCCCGGTATTTTAATGTTCATGCCTCCCGGCATGCCGGGCAAGGTCATTTTTTTGTATCCGGCGGGAATTTCAAAAAGACTGTCCGGCTGGTCGCCGATTTTGATATCCCGATATTCCATGCTCCAGCTTCCGTCCACTGCGGCCGTCTTTACGGGAAAGCTGATGTCTGTCGCCCACCATTGATAAATTTGCATGGTTTTGCCGTCGGCCTTGGTGGTGATTTCATATTTTGTTGACGGATAACCGTTGATGGTTTCGCTGCCCACTTTCTTGCGGCTCACTTCACCTTTGACTTTGTCTTCAACCGACGGGGTTTGCGTATCCGTCGTTCCCTGCATTTCCATGTATATTTTCTGCGCAGGCATAATTGTCCAGACTTTATTGAGGTCCTTCCTGACGATGGTGGATGTGCCGGCCATTTTCGTATCCGTCCGGAATTTGTCCGGCTTCATGTAGATCTGCGTTGTGATCGTCTGTCCCGCGGATTGGCTCACCATAGTCGCCGAATACTCTTTGGCCATTGGCGCCATTGTCTCGTCTTTGCCGCATCCCGTCATGATAAATAGCATTAAGATAGCCGCTGCCGTCATGATCCATGATCTTTTCATTTGAGCATCTCCTCTCTATTCGCATTTGTTTTTGTGTAAAAATATATTAACGCCTTCGAAAACAAAATCGTTTCTGTAAAGCAGCACACCGACGCCGCCGCATCTCAGATCATCGTAAGTCGTAATTTCCATGATGTTGAAGCAGAACCTCTCCGGTTTGCTGGTCTTTGCTCCTGATATCGTAATTTCGGCGTGGATGCCGTCATCTTCTTGTACGCCTCTGAGCATTACCGGGAAACGGTTACTGTCCAAGCTCGCCTGCGCTTTAATTGTAACGATGCTTCCAATCCTGACATACAATCCCCTAATGATAATTTTTGCCGTGGCCCCCGGCCAATCAAGATCGCGATATTGAGGGATTTTGCTCAGCCTTTCCAGGGAAACGAGCGGTTCTTTTGTAATCCTTTTGATGGGTGCATCGTAATTTAGTGTTTTTTGGTAGATGTTTCCGCTGATTTTGGCTTCCAGATCAATCTGGGTCAGCGCCGGGCAGTAGGAAAACTGAGTGGTGAAGTAGTTGCAGGTTATGCTTTCTCCTGGCTGTATGGTTTTCTTGTTTTTACAATCCACGGTGATTTCCTGATCGACACCGGCCAAAAATCTGGCCTTGCCCGCTATTTCGTTGATGGTTACGGTAAAGGAGTTATTGTTTTGGATGTGTATCTGCTGGGTGTCGCGATCAACGTCAAAATTCACATCAAAATTCATATCCGGTTTCGCACTGCTGCTGCCCGGCGCCCGCTGCGGCACGGCGGGTTTGGCGGAAGCGGTTTCGCGTCCCTTGTCCAGGAAAGCATTGGCGGGCAACGGGTAGGTTTGCGAAGCCGCTACACGGCCTTCGGCCTGGTTGTACACCTGAAAGGTTACTCTGGATAAGCCGGGGCTTTTCTGAAACGGGCGCGTCAGGTGAAATGTTTTTCCCTGGTTGCCTGCGGGAAGAGCCATATCCTCGCCGGAAAGCAGCGTTTCGCCTCTCCTGTTCTGATATAGGGTTTTTACAACATACAGGTTTGCCGAAATCGATTTGCTGATTCTCAGATCGACATTCCATATGGCGGATTCGCTTCCCGCATTTTCGTCGAGCCTGAAATTGGAATATTGAAAGTCAACGATGTTTGTCGCGGGCCGCAGGATTGTTTTTGAATCGATCTTTAGGTTCTTCAACTGATCGAGAGGCCCCGCACTGGCGGCTGCCGGAAACATCAAAAACATTGCTGCGATCATACCGATCCGGATCAAGGTCTTCTGCATGGCTGCCTCCTTTTTACCTGATGAAAAATACTGAAGATTGAATCTGCGTCTATGGTGAAACCATAGAAACAAGACTTTTGTTTGTCAAGCTGAATGTCCTGTTCCGAATCTCCGCCGTCAAAACGCTTTCAGCCGGCATGTTTGAAGTCGCGTGGGCTATCGGCCTGAAACTCTGGACGCCTTCCTGGCTGCCGCACCAGTTCGGAAAACAGGTTAAACCAAAACGGAACCGTGGCGGACTGAAGCGAATATATTGCAGAAACAGGTTTAAGTATTATTTCTATTGTTTTGTTATTATTGATGATTTATAAACTTCATCAAGAAGACCATCCGTTGTGAAATTAGCGAGTCCTTTCCTTCACGGATATACACTTGCTTTTGCCGTAACCTCTCATTGTCGTTTCTTCTTTGACAAAAACATTATCTTCAAAGGTGAGCGCATACACAAAATCATTCTCGCCGCAATTATAATGCCATATTTCGGTCGTTGTTTCCTCTTGCTGGTAGCCGCCGGTTGTATAGGTATTTGATCGTTTGTATTCAGTCCCCGAAGCGAATGTGCCTTTTGTCTCTTTCTTTTTCCCGGTGACATATTCCGGTTCGCCGCATTTATACAGAACCGCAGCCGTACTTTCACCGCGGGTAACAATTTCTTCACCACAGCGAAAAGCCAGGCTGACGGAGGGGATTGACAGCATGGCAAGACATAACACAGAGAAAATTAGAAAATAAATGGGCTTATTCATTTTGACCCTCCGAACAACTTTATCTTTGAATAAATGGCAACTGAGGTTATAGAATTGAATTAACTTATTATGCTTGATGCTATTGCAGAATGTCAAGATTAAAGAACAGAAGATTTTGATGACAATTTATAGGGCACAAATTTAGGAAAAAAATGAGCGAAAGTCTGTCATGGGGGTATATACCTAAGACGCCGGTGGGTGCAAAAGGGGGATACCGCCCTTGTCGGCCCGTCGCAAATAAGCATCCTTTTTGACATGGCTATTCTATTGGTAAAACGAACTTAATATTTTCAGGGGTATGATCCTATGCCTTTTCTATTTTAATTTCTCCCACTGCATTATCTTAGGGGTTCTACGGCAAAAAAGGGTATTCCTGTATCATAGTCAGGATGTGTTTTCTCCCTACCCTGCCGATCACAAATCAAAAATCAAATGAATACCAAAAGGAAAAACAAACCGGTGAAACCATTTTGGGCAAAGTGTTTTTAACCCTGCTTTTAATCCAGAAGTGGGAACATAGTGGGAATATTTGACAAGGCAAAGAAAAAAGGGTTTAAGCATTAATAGCCTAAACCCTTTATTTTATTTGGTGAGCCCTGTCGGGATCGAACCGACAACCTACTGATTAAGAGTCAGAAAAATGCCATTTTTCTATGTTATCACAATAAATCACTTGACATAATATCGGCTTTAATTTAAAAGACATACGTGCCAATAACGCTCTGATTGGTTTCACTCAAAATCACGCATTATAACGGCATAAGTTAGCTATAGGTTAGCAATGAGTAGCGCACTGATAGGCTGATACTAAGCACAAGCGAAAACGTTCTTTTAGGTAGTATGTGCACTCTGAACACAGGAACAACCTACATTAGACGTTTTTAGGGGGTTTTGGAATGAAGAGAGAAAGCACGAAATTTAAAGGCGTTTATCAGCGTCCTTCAGACAATCGGATGCACGCTGGCAAGCCTGATGTTTGCTTTGACATTGCCTATAGATTAAATGGCAAATTAGTCTGGGAAAAGATCGGCTGGGTTTCTGAAGGATATTCACCCAAACTGGCTTCCGATATTCGATCCGAACGCATGCGGTCAATCCGACATGGCGAAGAACTTCCCCAGCAAAAGAAACAAATCCCCCTCTTCAGTGAAATATGGGACAAATATAAAACGTGGGCGGAAAGCAACAAAGCACGCGGCGGACGCGATGACATTTCCCTTTACGCAAATTGCCTGAAAAAAGCCCTGGCCGACAAGCGAATGAATGACATTTCGTCTTTTGACCTGGAACGTCTGAAATCATCCCTATTGAAAGATGAATACTCCCCCGCAACCGTCAAGCATTGCCTGGTTTTAATCCGGCAGGTTTACAACAAGGCTATCGCATGGGGAAAATATAATGGCAGCAATCCCGTTCAGGGCGTCAAAATGCCGGTCTTGCAGAATCAAAGGATGAGATTTTTGACCCATGAAGAAGCCAATAAACTTCTGGCAGCGCTGGCCCAAATGAGGGAAAAGAATCTTCATGACATGGCCCTTCTGAGCCTTCACACAGGAATGAGGGCTGGTGAAATATTCAACCTAAAGGGCAACGATCTTGATTTTCAAAATGACCTGATAAGAATCATTGACCCAAAAAACAAAAGCACCCGTTACGCATACATGACCAAAACCATAAAGGCTATGCTGAACACCCGGAAACCGGATAAACCTGAAGGGCTTGTATTTCAGGCCCACAAAAGAGAAAACCCTAAACACCCTACAACAAACAAAACCGAAGAAAAAAGGATCACCGCAATATCCCAGCGGTTTCGATTGATCATAAAAAAGCTGGAATTCAATGAAGGCATTACAGACCCACGGCAGGAAGTAACCTTTCATACCTTACGGCATACTTTCGCAAGCTGGCTGGCAATACAGGGCGAAAGCCTAATTACGATCAAAGACCTTTTGGGCCATAAATCAATGGCAATGACCGAACGCTACAGCCATTTGACGCCGGATCATAAGCGCCTTGCTGTCAAGAATCTGGAGGCCGGATTTAAGAGAGCGCCAAAGATTGTTAATATTGAGGAAGGGAAGAAATAATTTTCCAGTGAACTGGAAAGACAGAAAAAATCATGCCGTGGATAGGCCGACGGGCCGACAAGCGGGAGCATCCCTTCCCGCTTCCACGGTTTCAACAAGGGAAGCCGCGAGAGGAAAGGCAAATGAGCAAAAACACACCAGCAAAAAACACAAAAAAGGATTTTGAAAAGGTCTACGAAAACCCCTTGGATTGGTGCCCGGTATTTGGATACTTACCCGAAGTGGAAGAATATGAAGTTTGCTATGACAAGGCTGTTCTTAATCTAATAGAAGCATGCCTGAATATAATAAATACTTGCCGTGACAATTTCGGCTTCGATTATCGCCCTAAATTGCACATGAAGAAGTATATTTCCATTCCTGACATTAAAATATTACTTCCTTACGCAGACAATGACCATATCAATTATATTCATTCATTGAGGCGTCTCTTTCGGAATCTTGACTTCCTGTCTCTTAGGGCGGCTTCCCTATGTGAAATTGACAATGCATTAGTCAACGCAATCAACGTTTCATATAAAACAATCAGAATTGAAACCGCGTTTCCGATAAAGCCAATAGGAAGGGTTTCAAACCTTTATAATGACGCTTTAAGTGTGCTAGCTGAAGACATTAGGCTTGATCGTGCCTTCTGGCGTGATTCTATTTTAGTGGAAGAAGCAAATAAATTAACAGGCGATGCGGCAAAAATAGATATTATAGAACTCATTTCCCTTTATGCAATTCTTGAAGCTTGGATTATCGTGACGCGCCTGCTTCATAAACAAAAACATGAGAAAGGGGATTTGCTTTTTCTCACGGACAGGCTGGCTTATGCAACGGCGCTGAATAGCATCGCTGAGCATCATAATAACAACCGATACGTTTCAGGCGTATTCAGAGAAAACATGGCTTTGACTGACAAAAAAATTGAACTAGAAAATGAAATAAATTACATTGAAGTGAAAACACCCAGGACCCCACGGAAACAATCTTCATATGCAAAAAGACGGCATGAAAACGAAGCACCGTCTATTGAGTCTAGGAATAAGGCAATCAGAGACAAAGTTAAAGAAATCCTTAAAAACAACACTAAACGCAAAAGTAAGATTTCCGTGCAATTCGTTTACGATAAAATTAACAGAGATTTTTCTACAATCATCGGCAATATAAAAATAAGGCAGTTTAAAAACGTGGCGGGGGATTTAATTAGAGATTTCAAGCAAGGGCAAACATGAAGCCAGCGTAAACATACCGCGAACATATACAAATTATCGCAGTGAATATCTTCATGATCACGGCAAGAAAAACAAGGGAGGAAAATCAAAATGAAAATCAGACACATTAACGGAATTAAAGTCTGCACGGTAGAAGATACGCTGAATGCGCGGGTCTGGCAAAACTGAACAGGTGCATAAGTGAGAAAGATGCTCTATAGAGAATCCCAGGAGGATCAGAATATGAGCAAAAGACCAAGACGGAATCATGCACCGACATTCAAAGCC